>OMCT01000566.1_pt1 | contig 28308 bp, 25 predicted proteins | sample 1674301 | NCBI WGS metagenome assembly OMCT01 (sample SAMEA103958158, study PRJEB25191) | human gut metagenome
GAAAAGATTCTCTGCGAGGGCGTGTGCCTGATGGTGCAGGTCGCCAAGGATCCTATCGGCACCAAGGGTGCGCGGCTTACGACCACGATTTCGCTTGCAGGCCGCAAGCTCGTTTATCTGCCCCACGACAACCATATCGGCGTGAGCCAGCGCATTGAAGATGAGGCGCTCAGAGAGGAACTCAGAAGCCGAGTGACGGCCCTCAGGCCTGAAACGGAAAAAGGCGGCTACATCGTCAGAACCTGCGCCGAAGAGGGGGCTCAAGACAGCGAGTTTCTCGAGGACATGACTTACCTTAAGCGCCTCTGGAGCGAGATTGAGGAAAAGCGCTCGCGTCAGCCCGCGCCCTCGCTTTTGTATGAGGATCTGTCGCTTTCGCAGCGGGTGTTAAGGGACATGGTGCAGGCTACAACCCAAAGGATTTTGGTTGACAGCCGCCGCACCTGTGAAAACCTCAGAGCCTTTGCCCGCCGGTTTGTGCCGGCGGCTCTCGATAAGATCGAGCACTACAGCGGTGACCGGCCTCTTTTTGAAATGTACGGGGTGGACGAGGAGATTGAAAAAGCCCTCGGGCGCCGTGTGGAATTGAAAAGCGGCGGCTATCTGGTCGTTGATCAGACTGAAGCGATGACAACGATTGACGTCAATACCGGGGCCTTTGTGGGCCGCCGGGATTTCTCTGAAACCGTCTTTAAAACGAATCTCGAAGCCGCTCAGGTCATTGCCCGGCAGCTGCGTCTGAGAAACCTGGGCGGAATCATCATCATCGACTTCATCGATATGGTCTGCGAGGAGCACCGCCAGGCGGTGTTGTCTGAATTAAGGCGCGCCGCGGCTTCTGACCGCACCAAGCACACCATTTCCGAATTCACCGAACTGGGGCTCGTTGAGATGACCCGCAAGCGCACCCGTGAGTCGCTTGCGCACGTGTTGTGCGAACCGTGCCCGGTCTGCGGGGGGCGGGGGCAGATTAAGACCGCGCGCACCGTCTGCTACGACATCCTCCGGGAGATCGTGCGGGAATTCAAGCAGTACCGCGATGCCAGGGAATTTAAGATCCTTGCTTCGCAAAGCGTGATTGATATGTTTTTGGAAGACGAGGCGCCCGCCTTGGACCTTCTGCAGGACTTTATGGGTAAGCCCGTGACGCTTGAGGTGGAGGGCTGCTACAGCCAGGAAGAGTACGACGTGATCCTGCTCTGAGCTAAAAAAGAGGCCAGCCTGAATAAAATCAGCCGGCCTTTCGTTTCGCAAGCGCTGTGCACTTAAGCGCTGACGCCTCTCCAGAAGAGCTCACATCCTAAAAGAACCATAATGGCCGACAGAAGGATCACAATCCAGGACGGGCGGATTTTCTTTGCAATCTTGGCGCCGTACTGTGCGCCGACAAAAGCGCCGCACCCCACCGCAACGGCTGCGGTCCAGACAATGTGACCGAGCATTGCATGGCTGGCAACACCGATCACGGAACTCACCATCAGCACAAAGGTGGAGGTTGCCACGGCAATCTGCGCCGGGAATCCGAGGATAAAGACCATCATCGGTACGTGCACGACGCCCCCGCCGATCCCCAAAATCGACGAGATAAAGCCCACAAAGAAGGAAAGCGTGATGCCGATAGTGTAGGAAAACTCGGCATGCGCGACGTCAAAGTCTTCCACGCGGGCCGTGGCGCGCCTGCTGCGGCTTTTTAAAAACATGAAGATGCCGAGCGCGGCAAGCGACACGCCGAAAGTTATTGAAAAGCCGGGGCCCGAGAAGTATTCGGTGACATAGCTCCCCAAAAAGGCGCCCGGGATCGTGGCCGCTGCAAAGGGCAGGGCCGCACGAAACATCACGCGCTTTTGGCGGATGTAGGCGATGGTGCCTGAGACCGAATTGAGAAATACGCCGAAAAGGCTCGTGCCGATCACCTGCTGCACGGTCTGAAAGGTCGTGCCGTTCGGGGGCATCATCGTGAGCATGAAAAGCGGCACCATGATGAGGCCGCCGCCGATGCCCAGAAGCGCCCCCACAAGCCCCACGCCGATACCGACGCCGAAAAGTTCTGCAAAGGAAAGAAGTTCAGTCATGATTCAAACCATCCGGAAAATCGGGCAAGGCCGCAATTTTAGAAAAACCGGGGCAAAAAAACGCCCGACGGCACACACGTGCAATCGGGCTGAAAATGCGAAACGCTTCAATGCGCGCTTTGGAAGAGGGAGAACTTCGAAAACGGCCCCTCGGGAGCGTTCCGCACAGGGAGATTCGGATCGGCTGCCGCTCGATCCGCTACGAACTATATCAACTGCCTAGGTAATATCAAATAGGTGTATTCACCTAGGCGCCGGGTCAGGCACTGAAACCCGCTCTGAGAGGGCATTTGAGGGCTCAAAGGGAAAACCCCTGTGGCGTTTAGGGTACCGGCGGAAAGCCTCATGCTCCACCTCAAACGCATGATTTTACGGATAGTTTTTAATTTAAACTCTACTATTGGTAGTGGGGCTTTAAGATTGACACCACAAGCACTGGCCGTTATTGTCCTGAGAACCAAAGTGATGCCGCAGGACTTACCGGCCTGCGGTCCGTTTTTTCCCGACAGAGCCTTATGACCGGGGCGCGGGTAATGCCCGTGCCGTCCGTTGCGGATCTTTATTGCCGGGGAAACACTGAAAGAATAAAGAGGAGTTCACTTATGTCCGTCATGCCTGAACATCTGGTCAAACGCGACGGCAGCGTCAAACCTTTTGACGCCGCCAAAATTACGGCGGCTATTGCCAAAGCCGGCAAGGCGACCGGTGAGTTCGGGGAAAAGCGTGCGCAGGAAATGTGCGAAACGCTCGTGATTCCCAAGATCAAGTCCTTAAACCTTGTGACGCCCGACATTGAGCAGGTGCAGGACGCGGTTGAACACGCCCTTTTTGACTCAGGGTACTTCGCCACACTCAGGGCCTACATCGTTTACCGCGAACAGCGCGCCAAGAGCCGTGACGCCAAAAAAAGCTGGGTCAATGTGGAAAGTTCCATCAACGAGTACCTCGATCAGCTCGACTGGCGCGTCAACGCCAACGCCAACCAGGGCTACAGTCTGGGCGGACTCATTCTCAACGTGTCCGGCAAGGTCGTCGCCAACTACTGGCTCAACTACATCTACACGCCCGAAATCGGTGCCGCGCACCGCAATGCCGACATTCACATTCATGACCTTGACATGCTCTCGGGTTACTGCGCGGGCTGGTCGCTGCGCACGGTGCTCACCGAAGGCTTTAACGGTGTGCCGGGCAAGGTTGAAGCCGGGGCACCCAAGCACCTTTCCTCAGCCACCGGTCAGATCGTGAATTTTTTGGGCACGATGCAGAACGAATGGGCGGGCGCTCAGGCCTTCTCGTCCTTTGACACCTACATGGCGCCTTACATCCGGAAGGATCATCTGCCGTACCATGAAGTGCTGCAGTGCATTCAGGAGTTGATCTACAACCTCAATGTCCCGAGCCGCTGGGGTACGCAGACGCCCTTTACAAACCTCACCTTTGACTGGACGTGTCCTGAGGACTTAAAGCATCAGCACCCGGTGATCGGCGGCGAAGAGCAGCCCTTTACCTACGGGGAACTGCAGGCCGAAATGGACATGATCAACCGCGCCTACATCGAAGTCATGATGAAGGGCGACGCGAAGGGCCGTGTCTTTACGTTCCCGATTCCGACCTACAACATGACGCCGGACTTTGACTGGGACAGCCCCAATGCCCTGCGCCTCTTTGACATGACGGCGCGCTACGGGCTGCCGTACTTCCAGAACTTCATCAATTCGGAACTTAAGCCCAACATGATCCGCTCGATGTGCTGCCGTCTGCAGCTCGATCTGCGGGAACTCTTAAAGCGCGGCAACGGCCTCTTTGGCTCGGCCGAGCAGACGGGCTCTTTGGGTGTGGTGACAGTCAATTGCGCGCGCCTCGGGTACCTCTATAAGGGCAACGAAGAAGAGCTCTACAAGCGTCTTGATCATCTCCTCGATCTTGCCAAGCAGTCCCTGGAAATCAAGCGTAAGGTCATTCAGCGCCACATCGATCAGGGGCTTTTCCCTTACACGAAGCGCTATCTCGGCACACTCAGAAACCACTTCTCCACGATCGGTGTGAACGGCATCAACGAGATGATTCGCAATTTCACCGGCGACACCGACGACATCACAACCGACTGGGGCCACGCCTTTGCGGTGCGGTTCCTGGATCACGTGCGTGAAAGGCTCGTGCAGTTTCAGGCCGAAACCGACCATATGTATAACCTTGAGGCAACGCCCGCGGAAGGCACAACGTACCGCTTCGCGAAGGAAGACAAAAAGCGTTTCCCCAATATTCTGCAGGCGGGAACGCCCAAGAATCCCTACTACACCAACTCTTCGCAGCTGCCGGTGGGCTTCACCGACGACCCCTTCCAGGCGCTTGAGATGCAGGAAGATCTGCAGAAGAAGTACACGGGCGGCACGGTTCTGCACCTGTACATGAACGAGGCGATCAGTTCGGCTGAGGCCTGCCGGGATCTCGTGAGAAGAACGCTCACGCGGTTTCGTCTGCCTTATATCACGATCACGCCCACGTTCTCGATCTGCCCCAAGCACGGCTACATCCCGGGACGGCACGATTTCTGCCCGATCTGCGACGCTGAGCTCATTGCCAAAAAGCGTGCGGCGCTTGCGGCCAAGGAAAAGGCGGCCGCGTAAGTGTTTTATCTCTGTGCGGCCGCGGCCGCCGGTATTAAAGTTTCGTTAACCAAAAAGGGAGGTCATGAAATGGACCAGAACACAACAAAAACTCAGGAAGTTGAATTAAAGGACAGCGAACGGCAGCCCTGTGAAGTCTGGACCCGTGTGATGGGATATCACCGCCCGGTTCAGTCCTTCAACATCGGCAAGAAGGGCGAATTCGAGGAACGCAAGTACTTCGTTGAATCGAAGTGCGGCTGCAGCAAGTAACTGCGGCGTGAATCACGAAGCGATTCCGATCCGCGCTGAGGCACAGACTCCCGGCGCGGATTTTTGTCTTGAGGCACGGCACCTGAAGGTGGCGGGCATCACCCCCTTTACGAGCATCGACTTTCCCGGAAAGCTCGCGGCGGTGGCGTTTCTGCAGGGCTGTCCCTGGCAGTGCATCTACTGTCAGAACCCCTGGATGCAGAGCCGCGCGTTTGCGCCGGATCTGGAACACAGCTCGTGGGAGGAACTTGAAAAGCTCCTGTCCCGCCGCAAGGGCCTTTTGGACGGCGTGGTGTTTTCAGGCGGCGAGCCGCTCACCGACCCCGCGCTCAAAAGTGCGATAGAGGAGGTGAAGTCGCTTGGGATGGCCGTGGGACTGCACACCTCAGGCTCCTATCCGCGGCACTTAAAAGAAGTGATCGGACTTGTTGACTGGGTGGGGCTTGATGTGAAGGCGCCGCCGGAAAACGCCGCGCTTTTTGAAGCCGTCACGAAGCGTAAGGGGAGCGCCGCAGCGTTTCGCGAAAGTTTTGAGGTGGTGCGCGCAAGCGGCGTTTCTTATGAAGCACGCACGACGGCGCATCCGGATTTTCTCTCGGCGGAAGCAATCGGTGAAATTGCCGACTGGCTCGCAGAGCGCGGCTGCAAAACATACGCTCTGCAGATTTTCCGTCCGGCGCCGCACATTGACCTGAAACTCGCGAAAGTAGGAAGCGACTACCCGGGCGAAGAACTTCTTGCCCGTCTCAAAGCACAGTTTGAGCACTTCACATTAAGGCGCGGGTAGCGTTTTTTCCGTGTCAGATGAAGCAGTCTTGCGCCCGCGGCTGCGGGCTGCTTTTTCTTTTTTGCCGGATGTTCGGGATTTCTACTACGACATAAAACGACGCATATCTGCCGACAATTTCTTCGTGATCAACACGAAGAAAGAAAGCGATGTGTCTGCATCAGAAGCCCGTTAAAGCGCTTGAAGACAAAGGCCGGCTCCGCGCCGCAGGCTCGGGAAAGTTTCCGGCTGCAGCAGGAAAGCCGGGCGGAGAAACACTGCCCGATGATATTGCCGCCCTGATCGAAAAGTGGAAGGTCCTGTTGAAAAACCTGGAGGACAAATGAGCGGCATACGGACAGTTCTGACCGGGCGGGAAATCCGCCTCATGCACGACGCCGTTTTGATGCGCTTCCGGGGGTTGGCTTCAGCGCAGGCGCCCGGATTCCTGAAAGAGCGCATTAACGGCCTTTTGGGCGGCGTGAAACTGAAGCTTGAATGCAGCACGGCAACGGATGCGGTGGTTTTCCGGACGGCAGGAGAACTGCTCTGAGCGCTTGCCCGGGCGCATCTTTTCTCTGACGGCAACAAACGCACGGCCGTTCTCTCGGCGTTACTTTTTCTGTTGCGCAGCGGACACGACGTGAGTGCAACAACCGATGCGGAGCAAAGACTTTCGTCACTGGCGGTTAATGCCGCGCAGGGCGCTGTCGGAGGAGAGGAGGCGGCCCGGGTTCTCGAAAATCTTCCCGTTGACCGTACAGTTGCGGCAACGGCCGGCAGCGCAGTGACCGGGCCAGAAACTGCAGGCATCGACCGCAGATTTGAGCCTTGTCAGCATGACAAAAAGCTATAAGCGCCATATGGCAATTAACTATCATTTAAAAGAGGGTGAGGCATAGAATTCAGTCCGAATTTAATAAGAGCCGGGCCGGCCCCACCATTCAAATTAGAACTGGCCCTGAGGCACGGGGGGTTTTGCGGCTTTCCTGCTTCGCTGCAGAAAAAATGTCTGCGGTGGTTCGTCAACATTTCAGGAGAAAAACATGAAATTCCGTTGCAAGGTTTGCGGCTACATCTACGAAGGCGACAGCCTCCCCGCTGACTACATCTGCCCCGTCTGCCACAAGGACGCCTCCTACTTCGAACCCGTCGTTGAAGAAAAGAAGAGCTGCGGCTGCACGGCCAAGCTCGCCGGCACCAAGACTGAAAAGAACCTGTGGTCTGCCTTCGCCGGTGAATCTCAGGCCCGCAACAAGTACACGTACTTCGCTTCCGTTGCCCGTCACGAAGGCTATGAACAGCTCGCGGAAATCTTCCTGACCACGGCCCGCAATGAACAGGAACATGCCAAGCTTTGGTTTGAATACCTGGGTGGCATCGGCGACACGGCCGCTAACCTGAAGGCTGCCGCCGACGGCGAAAACTACGAATGGACCGACATGTATGCAACGTTTGCCAAGGAAGCCGAAGAAGAAGGCTTCTCGGAAATCGCTGCCAAGTTCCGTATGGTCGGCGCCATCGAAAAGACCCACGAAGAACGTTATCGTAAGCTGCTCAACAACGTTCAGATGAAGCGCGTCTTCTTCAAGGGCGAAATGACGATGTGGGAATGCCGCGTTTGCGGTCACATTGTTGTCGGTACCGAAGCTCCGGAAGTCTGCCCGGTCTGCCACCACTCGCAGAGCTTCTTCGAAGTTCGCGCCACGAACTACTAATCAGTGCTTCTGACTGCGGCTTTTTCGCTGCAGTCAGACTGATCGGTCAAGCCGCCGTTGGGTTTCAGTGCCCTGCGGCGGTTTTCGTTTGTCCGTTCGAAAAACACGGCAGAGTGCATAGGGAGAGCCTTATTTTCGCAAGAAGAGGAGATCTCTCAGGGTTATTCCCTAATTTTGGAACAGTTTTTCATTTTCCCCTGACTACACTGCAATTCCTGCGCCCACGGTACCGCAGAAAGTACCGGCTGCGGTCGTTAAAGACCCCTCTGAAAGGAAATACATCATGCAGTGGCTTGAGGGCATCAATGCCGTCACGGTGATTTTCGCGGCGCTCTGCGTCTTTGCGATCGGTTACCGCTTCTACGGCCTTTACATCGCCCAAAAGGTTCTCAACCTCAACCCCAACCGCGAAACACCGGCTGTGAAGTATGCCGATGACCGCGACTACGTCAAAACCGACAAATTCGTTCTGTTCGGTCACCACTTTGCCGCGATTGCAGCGGCCGGTCCCCTGCTCGGACCGGTGCTTGCCGCGCAGTTCGGGTACCTGCCCGGGCTTCTCTGGATTCTGATCGGCTGCGTGCTTGCAGGCGGCGTGCACGACATGGTCGTGCTTTTCTGCTCGGTGCGTCACGGCGGACGGTCGCTCGCGTACATCGCGATGAAGGAAGTCGATCCGAAAACCGGTGTGGTGACAAGCTGGGCCGTGATTGCCATTCTGATTCTCACGCTTGCGGGGCTTTCGATTGCCTGCGTCAACGCCATGCATGATTCGCTCTGGTCCACCTACACGGTGGCGGCTACGATTCCGATTGCCGTCATCATGGGCCTTTACATGCATATCTGGCGTAAAAACGATGTGCTCGGCGCAAGCCTTCTGGGCGTTGTGCTTCTTTTCCTGTGCATCCTTTCAGGCCCCTGGGTTGCCTCGCATCCGGAATATTTCGGGTGGCTTAACCTCGACAAAAAGACGATGTCGCTTGCGATTCCCGTCTACGGCTTTATCGCTTCAGTGCTACCGGTGTGGCTGCTTCTTCTGCCGCGCGACTATCTGTCGACGTTTCTTAAGGTCGGTACGATTGTGGCGCTTGCCGCAGGCATCATCTTTGTGATGCCTGACTTCCAGATGCCGCCTCTTACGGAATTCGTTAACGGCGGCGGCCCGATCGTGGGCGGCCCGGTGATTCCCTTTATCTTCATTACGATTGCCTGCGGTGCCCTTTCGGGCTTTCACGCAACCATCGGCACGGGCACAACGCCCAAGATGATTGCCAACGAAAAGGACGTGCTTTTCGTGGGTTACGGCGCGATGCTCACCGAGGGTTTTGTCGCCGTGATGGCTTTGATTGCGGCCTGCGTTCTGGTGCCTGCCGACTACTTTGCGATTAATTCAGCCGCGGACAAGTTTGCCGAACTCGGCATGACCGTGCAGAATCTGCCGATGCTTGAAGCTGAAGTGCAGGAAAACCTCGCGGCCCGTCCGGGCGGCTCCGTGAGTCTTGCCGTCGGTATGGCCTATATCTTCAGCCGTATCCCCTGGATGGAAGATCTGATGGCCTACTGGTATCACTTCGCCATCATGTTTGAAGCGGTCTTTATTCTCTCGGCCGTGGATGCCGGTACCCGCGTGGGGCGCTTCTTCCTGCAGGAAATGGTGGGTAAGGTCATTCCGAAGTTTGCCGATCATGAGTGGGTGCCGGGGATTGCGATAACGTCTGCCATCTTTACGGGCCTCTGGGGTTACCTCGTTTACTCGGGCGATATCTCCACCATCTGGCCGCTTTTCGGTATCTGCAACCAGTTGCTCGCTTCCGTGACACTGCTGATCGGCACCACGGTGCTGCTGCGTCTCAATAAAACGCGCTACGCCTGGATGACCGGCATTCCCGGTGTGCTGATGACCATCATCACGATGTGGGCCGGCGTGTGGCTTGTCGTCTATCAGTACCTGCCCGCCGAGAAGTATCTCCTTGCGTTCCTCTCGTGCCTTGTGATGGTTCTGATGGCCGTGGTGATCGTGGGGACGCTGCGCCGCTGGTCCGTGCTTCTGAAGATGGACAGCCACATCAAGGACGCTTACGGCGTGGATGTGAAGCAGATTGTGGAAGAGTAGTCGTCTTTTGTGAGTGACACCGAAAGCCCGGCGGGATTAAGCTCCTTGCCGGGCTTTGGTTTTCTTAAGCTGCCGTCGTTTTTGCCGCCGTGAGCGCAGCGGCTAATTCGGTAACGCTCTGCGCGTAGAAAAAAGAGCGGTTGTAGTCGAGAAGCGCAGCAAAGTTGACGCTTCCCAAAAGGTAGATTTTGGCTTTTGGGTCCTCTTTGGAGGGCGTGGGAAGGCTCACCAAAAGAACGGGTGTGGCAGGAGAAAACGGCACGTACCCCTGCGGTTCAACCCCTGCGTCCAGAGCGTTTTGCAGGGTTGTCGTCAGACGTGCCTCACCGGTATCGAGTTCCCGGGCGGCGGCTTCTGAGACCCGGCAGGGCCAGGTCACGGGCAGCCGGTTGTCCCATCCCACGCTTTTAAGGTAGTTGGCCGCTGAAGCAACGGCGTCCGCGGTACTTGCAGTCAGGTCGACCTTGCCGTCGCCATCCATGTCAATGCCGAGCTTTTCAATGTTGCTCGGCATGAACTGGCAGATGCCCAGGGCCCCCGCAAAACTCCCTCTCACCGTTGTCGGATCCGTCTTGTTTTTGTGACAGATCGCAAGAAAGCTCGCGAGTTCATTCTGGAAAAAGGCCGCGCGCCGCGTGTAGTCAAAGGAAAGCGTGGCAAGCGCGTCAAGCGTTTTGACGTTTCCGGTGCTCTTGCCGTAAATCGTTTCCACACCGATCACGGCGGTGATGATTTCAGGCGGAACCTGCCAGCGTTCAAAGGCAGAAGCCAGGCTTGCGGCGTTGGCTTTCATGAAGTTCAGGCCCAGCGTGATGCGCTGACTGTTCACAAAGTTTTTGCGGTGCGCGGGCCAGTTTTTTGGGGTTGCCCCTGCGGTGAGTCTGGGGCGGCTCATGATGCGTTCGCTCACCGCGCTGTAGCGGGCGCGCGAAAGCGCATTGGTAATCCACGCAAAGGGAATGCCGCGCGATTCGGAGATGCCGGCCGCCCAAAAGCGAACGTCTGCGCGCGTGGCGTAATTAACGAACCCCTTTGTCTGCGCAAAAGCCGCAGGCACACACGCGCACACCGCGGCGGCCAAAAGCCGGCGGCGCAGGGCATCGGGCCCGGGGCAGGTGTGAAGGGGATCGGACATCGTTAAAAGCGCGCCAAGTGTGTGTGGTGCGGACAATCTTAACCGCAATACGCCAAAAACGGCTGAAATACCGGTAAGAAAGGCACTTCCGGGCTATACAAAAACGGGGCTCAACCTGATAGGATTGAAGAATCAGTTGTTTTGATATGTGTTGACCCACATGATTCACCGTGCTTTTCTTTTGAGTGTGCTTGCGGCGGTTCTCGCCGGCTGCCAGACAACGACCCACAACCCCTACAGTTGGCGCTACGCCTCCGGCGGGCAGGAGACGGTGTGCGTTGCTTCGCCGGAAGAAACCAGTGAAGTGTTAAAGCTCACCTTAAGACAGGCACTGAGGGAAAAGGGCTTTAAGGCACTTGAAACTGACGGGGAAGATGCCCGCTGTACCAAGTACCTGCGGTTTACCGCGGTGATGGGCGGCTGGTCCGGCGCTCGGCTTGAGTCCGCGCGGCTTGAGCTCAGAAATAAGGGTGAGGCGCGGCCCGCTTACAGCGCTTCGGTTTCAGGCTTCAGCGCCGGTGACGCAAGTCTTAACCTGCCGGAAGACGACTACAACCTCACGATCCGCGTGCTCGTTGACCGGATGTTTCCGGAACCGCAGCCCTGGAGCGCAAACTAAGCCGGGATATTGTCCCGCCAGATTTCAACGGCAGTTTTCCAAAAGCCCGTAAGCGTATCGGCTTTAAATGCGGGCAGTCCGAAGTGCGGCCACAAGGCCGTGAGTGTTGCGAGCGGAGCCTCGGCAGTGACTGCCGGGGCTTTTCGCTGTTTGGAGAGTTTTTCGCCGTCGGGCCCGAGAATAAGGGGCGTATGAAGATAGCGGGGCGTGCGGTATCCGAGCGCCTGCTGCAGCTCAATCTGCCGCGCAGTGCTCGCTAACAGGTCGCTGCCTCTCACAACGTCGGTGATCCCCTGATCCGCGTCATCAACAACCACGCAGAGCTGATAGGCCCAGAGGTGGTCGGCGCGGCGGATGATGAAGTCGCCCACTTCTTTTTCAACATTTTGCTTAACGGGCCCGCAGAGGCGGTCGGTGAAGGCTACTTCCCGGTCTTCGGTGAGAAAACGAACGGACCGCACGGGTTTGCCGAGAGTGCCTCGTCGGCAGGTGCCGGGGTACACGCCTTTTGGAAGATGAAGCAGTCCGCAGGCGTGAGCGATATCGGTGTTGGTGCACGCGCACCCGTAGGCACGGTGAAGAGCATAAAGCCGCGCAAGTGCCGCCTCATACAGGTCGCAGCGTTTTGACTGCCATACCACGGGTTCGTCAGAGGCCAAGCCGAACGCAGCGAGTGTGTCAAGAATCAGCCGGTCGGCTCCGGGCATATCCCGCGGGGGATCAATGTCCTCGATGCGCACAAGCCAGACGCCGCCGTGCGAACGGGCATCAAGCCATGTCGCGGCGGCACAAAAAAGGCTCCCCAGGTGCAGGGGGCCGGTGGGCGAGGGGGCAAAGCGTCCCCGGTAAACGGGTGTTGTCTCAGACATGACCTGCATTTTGGCACGCATCAGAGGAGAAGGCGCCCGCCGGGCGCGTTTTTCTTCGGACAAACACCTGTATGGAGGTCATCCGATTGTCTTGAGTCAGACCGCACGGGCCTTAGAATGCCGGCATATTTGCCGGAATTTAATTCATGACTGAAGCTAAGAAACACCCGGGCGGCACAGATTGCGTTAAGCCCAAGGTCAATACCTTTATCCTCACCTGGCTTTTGGCGGCCTGTTCCATGATCGGGCCTTTTGCGACCGACATGTACCTGCCGAGCTTTCACGAGATGACGCAGGCCTTTGGCGTGCCGATGCAAGCCGTGCAGCAGACGCTGTCGGCCTACCTCATCGGCTTTGCCGCGATGACGCTTTTTTACGGGACCATCAGCGACATTCTCGGCCGCAAAACAACGATGGTTGCGGGCTTTTTCTTTTTTATGCTCGCCAGTGTCGGCGCCGCTTTTTCAACGACTTTGGCCGAAGTCACGTTTTTCCGTTTCGTGCAGGGCCTTTTTGCGGGCTGCGGCATGGTGATCGGCATGGCCGTGATCCGCGATCTTTTCGGCGGACCGCAGGCACAGAAACTGATGGCCTACGTGGCGATGGTTTTCGGTTTCGGACCGGCTTTGGCGCCCGTGATCGGGGGTTACGCCGCAACGCACTTCGGCTGGCAGAGTCACTTCTATACGCTCGCCGTCATCAGTGCGTTTTTGTGCCTTGCCTGTGTTTTCTTTCTGCCGGAGAGCCTTCCCAAAAGCGCCCGTACGCCGGTGAACTTTAAGCTTTTGGCTGTGAATTACGCCAAGGCCGCCGCCAACCCCGCCTTCATGACGGGCTGCAGCGCACTGGGTCTCGCGTTTCTCGGGCAGGGCGTTTTTATTGCGGGGGCCGCCGACTGGTGCGTCAACGTCATGGGCATGAAGCCTGATGAGTTCTGGCACATGTTTTTGCCGATGATTGCGGGAACGGTCATCGGGAGCTGGATTTCCGCGCGCACGGCGCAGAAAATCGGCACGCCCATGACGATCCGCGTGTCCTTTGCCATCATGGCGCTCGGGGCGCTCGCGGCGCTTTTTGAGATTATTTTCGTGGATCAACCCGAGATGCCCTGGGCGGTGCTGCCGCTTGCGGTTTACACAACCGGCATCGGCATGATGCGCCCGGCGATGTCGCTTCTGCTGATGGACTTTTATCCGCACTCGCGAGGAATGGCAAGTTCCGTTTTGAATTTCCTGCAGACACTCTTTTTTGCGCTTTGCTCGGCCTTTATCGTGCCGTTTCTTTACGGTGACGGTGCAAAATATTCGGCTGCGATCATCGTGTTTTCGCTTCTCACGATGCTTTTCTGGGCCGCAAGCACTCAGCTTTATCTGCGGTCAAAGCACCGCGCGGCTTTAAAAGAGCGAAGCGACGAAATCGGCTGAGACCAAAAGAGAAAGGCAGATGGCAATTTTTGCCGAAGTTTCAACGGGCGGGCGCTCCTTGCGGTGTCCGCTTTAATTTTCGGACTTGACAGCGTACGGGGTCTGTGTAAAATGCGCATTCTTCGCCGCGGGAGTAGCTCAGTTGGTAGAGCGCAACCTTGCCAAGGTTGAGGTCGCGAGTTCGAGACTCGTCTCCCGCTCCAGTTTCTTTCCTCCCAATACTTTCGATGACACCGTCCGTGCGGTGGAGTTTTGCTGTCCGCAACTTTTGCAAAACGCCTGAAAACAGGCCGTCTGCCTAAGGTTTTCGCGGGCTTGCTGCGCTAAAATCGAAGCATGATCATTCATGTCATCAGCCTCCTGGCACGTGCTCGGGTAAACCCTCTGCGCTTTGGGGCTTAAACAACGTCATGACCAAAACAGCAAAAGACAATATCTCGTTTGAAGCCGCCATGAGCGAACTTGAAGCGATTGTGCAGAAAATGGAAGCCGGGGGCCTTACGCTTGAAGAAAGCCTTGAGGCTTATACCCGGGGCGTTGAACTTTCCAAACTCTGCCGCCGCAGGCTTGACGCCGCTCAGGCCAAAATTCAGGTGCTGCAAAACGATGAAACCCTGCGGGAAGTAAGTCCCGAGGCGCTGGGGGTAAGCCGCGATGCGTGATGATGATCTTACTTTTGAAGCCTGGGCCGATGCCCGCCGTGCGCATTTTGAAACGTATGCCGAGGGCGTCTTTAAGGGCGTCACGGCGCGTGTGACCGATCCCGCGCTCTTAAAACTTTGGGAGGCCATGCGCTACGCGGTCTTGGGCGGCGGTAAACGCGTGCGTGCGCTTCTTGTCTACGCCGCAGGGCACCTCACGCAGGCCTCTTCCGCGGCCCTTGACGCCGCGGCTCTTGCGGTTGAGTCGGTGCACGCGTATTCGCTCGTGCACGATGATCTGCCGGCCATGGATAACGATACCCTTCGGCGCGGCAAACCCACCTGCCACGTGAAGTTTGGTGAGGCGCAGGCGATGCTCGCCGGAGACGCGCTGCAGCCTTTTGCGTTTTCGCTTTTGGCGTCGCTTCCTGTTTCGGACGCTTCGCGCGTTGCGGTGATGGCCGAACTTGCGAGGGCAAGCGGCGCCGTCGGGATGTGCGGCGGGCAGATGATTGACCTCGAGAGCGTCGGAAAGAGGGTATCGGCTGAGACGCTGCAGAGAATGCACGAGATGAAGACCGGGGCCCTTATTGCCGGGAGCGTCGTGATCGGCGCGCACTGCGGGACGGCTGAGAGGATCGCGGCCGCACTGCCGGCGCTTAAAACCTACAGTAAGTCCTTGGGGCTAGCGTTCCAGGTGATTGACGACATTCTGGACGTCACGGCCGACACCGCAACGCTTGGGAAAACCGCCGGCAAGGATGCGGCGGAAAATAAGCCCACCTATGTGACGCTTCTGGGGCTTGAAGAAGCAACGGCCCTGGCAAAGTCCTGCCGTAATGATGCGCTTGATGCGCTTCGCGGTATTGAAACGGACGAAGAGGGGCTTGTTCCGCCGCGGCTTACAAGGCGCCTGGCAGAGACCGCTGACTACATTGTCGGAAGGACGTTCTGATGACGGATAAAACGCCTGAGACCCGTTTTAAGCTCCTGGAAAGCGTGAATTATCCGGAGGATCTGAGAACCCTTCCGGAGGAGTCGCTGCCGATTCTTGCGCATGAAATCCGCGAGTTCATGATCGAAAGCGTCTCTAAAACCGGGGGGCATCTCTCCAGTTCTCTGGGTGCCGTGGAACTCGCGGTGGCGATTCATTATGTTTTTAATACGCCGGAAGACACCGTCGTCTGGGACGTGGGGCATCAGGCCTACGCACACAAGATTCTCACCGGGCGCCGTGAGGCAATGGCGGGTTTGCGTCACTGGGGCGGCATTTCGGGCTTTCCCAAGCGAAGCGAAAGCCCGTACGACAGTTTCGGCACCGCGCATTCCTCCACCTCGATTTCAGCCGCACTCGGTATGGCCGTGGCTGACAGCCTTGCCGGAAAAACGGACCGCTGGCACATTGCCGTGATCGGTGACGGAGCGTTGACGGGCGGCATGGCCGTGGAAGCGTTAAATCACGCCGGGGTCTATAAGGACGGCGTGAAGCTTCTGATTATTTTGAACGACAACAACTGCTCGATTTCGCCTGCGGTGGGCGCTCTTTCCGGCAACCTCGGAAAGCTCGTGAGTTCCGCGCCCGTCTGGAAGATGAGAAGCATCAGTAAAAAGGCCCTGAAAGGGTGCCCGTCGCTTTGGGAACTTGCCAAGCGCCTGGAAAAGCAGACGGTGAATTTTTTAAGTCCGCCTTCTTCCATCTTTTCCACCTTTGACCTCAATTACTTCGGCCCTATTGACGGTCATAACCTTGCCGAACTCGTGCATATTCTGAAAAACCTCAGAAATCTCACAGGTCCGGTGGTGCTGCACGTCAAAACGCAGAAAGGGCACGGCTACGCCCCGGCTGAAGCCGATCCGACGCTTTATCACGGTGTCTCGTCCTTTGATCCGAAGGTGGGGATTCTTCCGAAACCCGCTGACCCCGCGCATCCCACCTATACGCAGGTCTTCAGCCGCTGGGTGTGCGATATGGCTGCCGCCGACAAGACGCTTTACGCGATTACCCCCGCCATGCGGGAAGGCAGCGGTCTTGTTGAATTTGAAAAGAAGATTCCGGATCGCTACAGAGACGTCGCGATTGCCGAGCAGCATGCGGTGACGTTTGCCGCGGGCCTTGCCTGCGCGGGCATGCACCCGGTTGTGGCGATTTATTCCACCTTTGCGCAGCGCGCCTACGATCAGATCGTGCACGATGTGGCGATTCAGAACCTGCCGGTGATGTTTGCCGTGGACAGGGGGGGCCTCGTGGGTGCTGACGGTCCGACGCACCACGGTGTGTTTGACCTGGCGTACTTCCGGTCGATTCCGAACCTCACGGTGATGGTGCCGAGCGACGAAAACGAGACGCGGCTCATGCTCACAACGGCCTTCCGGATGAAAACACCGGCCGCGGTGCGCTACCCCAGAGGCAAGGGCCCGGGCGTTGCCCAGAGCGGGGGGCTTGAAACGATAGAGATCGGTAAGAGCCGCACACTGCGTGAGTCTGGTGCAGAAAAAGGTAAGCGCGTGGCGTTTCTGGCGTTTGGTTCGATGGTAAACGTTGTGCGGCCGATAGCTGAAAAGCTTGACGCAACCTTGATTGACATGCGTTTTGTAAAGCCCTTGGACACCGAAGCGGTTTTAAAGGCAGCGGACATCCATGACCTTCTTGTGACAGCCGAAGAGGGTGTGGCCGCGGGCGGCGCAGGAAGCGCCGTACTTGAGTGCCTGAGCGCAGAGGGCCGCACGGTGCCGGTGCTTGTTAAGGGCATCGCCGACCGCTTTATCGATCACGGCGACATGGCGCACATCATGAAGGAAGCCGGTATTGATGCCGAAACGATTGAATGCGACGTACGGGCGCGTCTTGCGGCACTCTGAAGGAACGGATAAGCAAAGAGAGGAAGCAATGCTGACGGATACAGTGACAGTGTCGGCCGCCGGGGCCGTGACGGGGCCCGCGGGTGTGATTGAAAACGCTCCGTTACAGGACAAAAACACCTTTCACGTGAAGGCGCAGTCCCGTTGGTTCGGCTTTTTTAAGACGGCCGAAGACCTGAAAGCCCTTTTTGCGGACACGCGGTTTAAGGACGTGCCGAAATTTGTGCTCGGGGGCGGCTCCAACCTTTTGCTGACCGACAACTATCCGGGCCTCATGCTGCAAAGTGCCGACGGGAGCGCTGAAGTCGTCGACGAAAACGACGGCTACTGGTTTGTCCGCGTGGGGGCCGGCGCCGACTGGACGCGGTTTGTGGATATGACGCTTGAAGCGGGCATGCAGGGGCTGGAAAACCTCGCGCTCATTCCGGGGACTGCAGGGGGCGCCGTTGTGCAGAATATCGGCGCCTACGGTCTTGAGATCGCTGAGCGCGTGAGTGACGTTGAGTGCTTTGACCCGGCAACCGGGGAGCCCCTTACGCTCACGGCTGACGATTGTGACTACGGCTACCGCACGAGTGTCTTTAAAACGAAGCGGCCGGATCTCATCGTTCTTTCGGTGACATTGGCGCTTCCTAAAACCTTCGAGCCGCGGACGGCTTATAAGGAACTGGCGGCAGTCTTTGGCGAGCGGGTGCCTGCGGATGCCAACGAACTTGCCGAAGCCGTAAAGTCCGTGCGTCGCAAAAAACTGCCGGATCCCAAGGTGCTCGGTAACGCGGGGAGCTTTTTTAAAAACCCGGTTGTCACCAAGGTCAAGATGGTGCATCTTCTGGAGGACAACCCGACGCTGGTGGCTTACCCCCTGGCAGGCGGCCGCGCAAAGCTCGCCGCAGGGCGTTTGATTGATGCCTGCGGGATGAAGGGTAAGCGCGTCGGGGATGCCGGTGTTTCTGAAAACCATTCCCTGGTGCTTGTGAATTACGGCGGCGCCTCAGGAGCCGACATCCTGGAACTTGCCCGCAAGGTCCGTCAGGCGGTTAAGCGCCGCTACGGGGTGGAACTCACGCCGGAACCCGTCTTTTTGCCGGCCGCGGACCTGTAACGGCTGTTTGCAAAAGTTCGGGTTTGTCCCTAGAAAATTGAGAACGCCGACCCCACATGGACCTGTGAGAATCATTCTCAACGCGGGAGGCACAAACTGTGTCTCCCACCGGGTTTTGTCGGGAGGTTTCTTTGTTATGACAGTTTCGACGGCAGAGACAGCAAAAAAGCCGGGGCGCACCGCCTCGGACGCCTGCTACAGTCTCGGGGAAGAGATTGCTAACGCGGTCACGCATGGCGTGGCGGCGCTTTTATCCATTGCCGGACTCTGTGTGCTGGTGGCGTTTGCCGCCAACTACTCGGGTTCGGCCAAAGTCGTGACGGCCGTGAGTATCTTCGGCGCGAGCATGGTGCTTCTTTACACGGCTTCAACGCTTTATCACGCCATTCCCAACATCAACGCCAAACGGGTGCTGCAGATCCTTGATCATTCGATGATCTATGTGCTCATTGCCGGTTCTTATACGCCCTTTTGCCTCATTACGCTCAAAGGTTGGGTGGGCATTGCCCTTTGTATCGCCGTCTGGACGATTGCGGTGGTGGGGGTGAGCCTGCAGAAGATCCTTTTAAAGCGCAGCGACTGGATTAACTGCGTGCTTTACCTCGCAATGGGGTGGCTCGTGGTGCTTGCGTTTGATCCGCTCGTGACGGCGCTCCCCGAAGGCGGCCTGTGGCTTTTGGTCGCAGGCGGCATTGCCTACAGCGTGGGCGTCATTTTCTACATCTGGGAAAAACTCCCCTACGGGCATGCGATCTGGCACGTCTTCGTGTTTTTGGGCACGGCCCTGCAGTTTTTCTCCGTTCTGCTGTACGTCATTCCGGGGGTACTCGATACAGGAGCGGCGTAACCGATGGTGCGGGATTGGCGGGCTTCGGACTACGCGGTTTTTACTGAAGCCTTTGACAGTGTCTGGGGTTACGAGATCAGCAATGATCCCGAAAATCCGTCGCGCCGCATCACGGCGGAAGTCTATGTCGCGGGCGCTCTGATGCGCTCGGACTTCATCAAAGTCGCAGAGACTGAAGACGGAAAACCGGGCGTACTTTTGTGCGCCGCGTTTTCAGACCTTCCTCTGCCGCCCGCAAGCCTTACGGCTCAGGCGCAGGCTTGGGCTTGCGTCATTCAGACCGGGGAGGAGGCGCTTTCAAAGACCCGGGAAGGCCGCGCGGAACTGGTGTTTGACGAACGGCTTAACGCAACGAACGACCGCTTTAAGACGCGGCTTGAGGAAAGAGGGCTTGCCGCTCAGGCTGAGCTCGTTTTTCTCATTGCGCACCCGGAGAGGCGCGGGCAGGGCCTGGCAAGCGAGGCGCTTGCGGCGTTTGATGAAGAATGTGTGAGGCGCCGCGTTAAGCGCGCGGTTCTTTTTACGGACAACCACTGTGAGCGCAGGCCTTATCTGAAAAAAGGCTGGGTGCAGGAAGAAACCAAAGTCTGGCCCGAAAGCGAATACGGGCCGAACTTCGTCTCTTATGCCTTTGTTAAGCGCTACGGCTGAGACTTAAAGGGCATTGAGGCGGGCCAGGCCACCAGGTCATCATGATCCATGATTTCGGCTGCCTGCGGACCCACGCGGGCGGAATTCACGGCGTAGTTGAGTTTGGCGTAAAGCGCCGTGATCTCGTGCTCCATCACGCCTTCGGCTTTGCGGGGATCCTCTTCAATGAGGTTGATGGCGTGCGCGAGCTCTTCGGCCGCATCGTTTAACGTCAGAAGCAGCCATTCGGCATCAATTTTTCCGTTCTGCGTCATTTGGCGGCATCCTTTTCAAACGGATTAAGCGTAAGTTCCATAAAGACGCAATCAAGGGGCCGGCCGAACTTAATGCCGCAGTTATGCATCGTGCCGATCATGGAAAAGCCGAGCTTGGTGTGCAGCCCGATCGAAGGCTTGTTTTCGCTGTCACCGATGACGCTGACCATCTGTTTGTATCCGAGGTCGCGGCAGCGGTTGATGAGTTCAGCGAGAAGCGCGGATCCGACTCCGAGGTCCCGTGCGGCCTGTGCCACATAGATGGAATCCTCGACCGTGGTGTCGTAGGCCTTTCTTTCACGGAAAGGTCCCGCATAGGCGTAGCCCAGAACGACGGAAGGCTTATCCTCGCGCACCGCCACGATGTAAGGGGAGTGCCGCTCGGCAATGTGGTGAAAGCGCCGCTTCATTTCCTCAACGGTCGGGGCTTCAAGTTCAAAGCTTCCCGTGCCGTGCAGCACGTGATAACCGTAAATAGCCGTGATCTGTTCCACATCGGCTTCCGTGGCCGTGCGGATGGTAAAAGCCCTGCTCACAGGTGCCTCCCGAAATGCTCGAAGATAACTGAAGGCCGTAATGTAGCGCAGTGCCCGTTTTTTCGCTTTCGAAATGTTGCTTTTCCGACCTTTCGGTTAACGGACTGAGGCTCTTTGTGTGCAGTCTTTGCTGCCGAAGCTGCCGTTGGTTTCGACTCGGGCAAAATGACCGTACATTGCCACAGGAGTGGGTCATGCAGAAAAAACTTTGGGCATTGGCGGTTGCCTTGTCGGCTCTCGCCGTAACTGCCGGTTGCAGCACACAGACGCAGACGGCAGAGGAATCAGAGGTCGTTGCAGACAACGGCCGCGGGTGTCTCATAATCGTGGCGGATCATCCTTACAGTTTTAAGGACTGGCGGTTTGACGAAACCGCACAGGCACTGGCTCACGCCTCGGGCTGCGTTATTTCCATTGAAGACCGTGAGGTCTATGCCCAGAAGATTTCCCCGGTTGAAGGCCGCATGAGTATCCGTGACGCGGTCGCGCAGGCTCTGAAGGGCACAGCCTTTGAAATCAAGGAAGCCACAAACGATCACATCGTTGTGGGCCGCAAAAAGTAAACCTGAGATTTGTTCTTAAAGGGAAGAGGCGCTTTTTCGGCAGGGTGCCGGGAAGCGCCTTTGTCGGCGGATTCTCTCTGATTGAAAGTTTTTTACTCAGATCGCACTAATTGGCGGGAAATTGGTGCAAAATGCAGTCATCATCCGCAAGCGGCCGCCCTCGGGCCGTTTCTGAAGATTCCAGAGAGAAAAATGACAACTCCCCACCCGCAGCGTCCTGTGATGACGCCCAGGCAAAAGCGCCGGCAGCTGATTCTGGCTGTCTGCTATCTCATCGCAATCGTTTTGGGTATCGTCAACGGCCTTTACGGCTCGGCCTTCTGGCAGGCCGCAGGCGACTTTATTTCCACCGTTTTCATCCGGCTTTTCCGCTTCATCGCGGTGCCCATCATTGCCGTGTCGATTATTTCGACGCTGGCGATGATCAGTCGCTCCAGCGAATCGGGACGGATCTTCCGGCACACGATTTTCTACACGCTTCTGACGACGATTCTCGCTGCGGGCCTTGCGGCGGTTTTGTACGTGCTTTTTTCACCCGCCAACGTCACGCTTGACGCCAATGTCGGTCAGGCGGCAGCCTTAGACAGCGTCAAGACGCAAAGTTACCTGCAGTACGTGCAGTCGGTGATTCCGGATAACTTCCTCGCGCCCTTTCTTTCCGCCAATGTTCTCTCGGTACTGCTGATTTCCGCTGCGGTCGGTATTGCGATTGCAAAATTGCCCAAGGACAGCCGACAGCAGGAAGTGCTGATGAGCTTTTTCTCGGGGCTTCAGTCGGTTCTCTTTACGCTTGTGGGATGGATCATCACGGTGTTGCCGATCGGGATCTTCGGGTTCTTTACGGTGCTGGCGATGCAGCTGGCCTCGGGCGTTGCCTTGGGCGGTCTCGGCACGTACTTTGTGACGGTTCTTGCCGCCAACTTCATTCAGATGCTTGTGGTGCTGCCGCTTTTGCTTTTAATCCGCGGCATCAATCCCCTTCGGGTCGCCAAAGGTATGTTCCCGGCGCTCACGGTCGCTTTCTTTTCGAAGTCCTCTGCGGGGACGCTGCCCGTCACGATGGCGTGCGCCGAAAATAATCTCGGCGTGCACACTTCAGTCTCACGCTTTGTGCTTCCGATCTGCACCACGATCAACATGAACGGCTGCGCGGCCTTTATCCTCATCACGGTGGTTTACCTCATGCAAAACGCGGGCGCCGAGGTGAGTTTCGGGATGCTTGCTGCCTGGATCGTGATTTCAACGATTGCGGCTGTGGGTAACGCGGGCGTGCCGATGGGGTGCTTTTTCCTCTCGGCAAGCCTACTGGCAAGCATGAATGTGCCGATTCTCCTGATGGGCGTGATTCTGCCTTTTTACGCCGTGATTGACGCGATTGAAACGACTCTGAACGTCTGGAGCGACAGTAACGTCGCAACGCTCGTGAACCACGACCTCTACGGTGACGCGCCGCAAAAAGAGCAGGCGCAGGTTTAAGTCCGTGTGCCGGCAGCACTTTCTTCGAGCGCCTGCCGGGCGCAGACTGTCACGAGGCTTACGGCCCTTGCGGCATCCGTAAAGGGCCGGCCGTTCTGAAGGCGCCGGTGCATAACCAGTCGCTTCAGGAAGCCGGCTGATTGCTACAATCGCTGGATTCCTCCTTATTTTCGGACGCCCGAGCCATGTCATCTTCCAGTACCGGCGAACTTTTTGTCGTGACCAATTTCGGCGAAAGCCATGGACCTGCAATCGGCTGTGTGATTGACGGCTGTCCTCCGGCCATGGAACTTACCGCTGAAGACATTCAGAAGGAACTTGACCGGCGCAAGCCAGGACAGAGCCGCCACGTGACGCAGCGTAAGGAAAGCGACACGGTGGAAATTCTCTCCGGTGTCTACGAAGGTAAAACCACGGGTACGCCGATTGCCCTTTTAATCCGCAACGAAGATCAGAGAAGCCGCGATTACGGCGACATTGCGCATCAGTTCCGGCCGGCGCACGCCGACTGGGGTTACTGGGCCAAGTTCGGCATCCGCGACCCCAGAGGCGGCGGCAGGGCTTCAGCGCGTCTGACGGCGCCCACGGTTGCCGCAGGTGCCGTTGCCAAGAAGTGGCTCAAGGATAATCTCGGCATTACGGTGCGGGCCAGACTCACAAAGCTCGGTGCCACCGACGTTCTTTTTGAAGACTGGTTGCTGATTGATGCCAATCCCTTTTTTGCTGCCAACGCGTCTCAGATTGAGGCGCTTGAAGCGCAGATGGACGCCGTGCGTAAGTCCGGAGACAGTATCGGCGCAGAACTTATGGTGGAAGCAACGGGGGTGCCTGCCGGTTTCGGCAATCCCGTTTACGGCCGGCTTGACGCAAAGCTTGCCGCGGCACTAATGGGTGTGAATGCCGTTAAGGGCGTGGAGATCGGTGAGGGGTTCGCGGCCGCGGGCCTTACCGGTACCACAAACGCCGACTGCATGACGCGTGAGGGCTTTACCTCCAACCATGCGGGCGGCATTTTGGGCGGCATTTCCACTTCGGCGCCCATTACGGCACGCGTGGCGATTAAACCGACGCCGAGCGTGCGGCTCCCGTTAAAAAGCCTTGATGAAGCCGGTAACGAAGTCGAAGTCGTGACAAAAGGCCGTCATGACCCTTGTGTGGGGTTGAGAGCCGCACCGGTTCTGGAAGCAGTTGTTGCGTTGGTACTCATGGATGCAGCACTTTTGCAGCGCGCACAGGTCGGAAACTTCGGGATGACCTACGGCGAAAAGGCTTAAGGCGCCTTGCGGCCGCGGGTCCGCATCACTTTTTCCGGTTAAGAAAAAGCCGGCAGATTGCTTAAACAGTCTGCCGGCTTTTGCCGTTATCGCAAGCGGGCTTTAGGCCATGTACTTCGGATCGGTGTGAACCTGCTCGAGGTGCTCCTCAACCACGGCTTCAACCACGGGGCGCGGACGGCCCGGATACTTCACCGCAACGTAGGAGTAGGGCTCGGCAAGGCTTGCATCGGTCTGGACCTGGGTAAGTCCGGCCTTGGCGAGGTTTTCCTCGAGCCCTTCGCTGATGTCGTGCGCGGCGGGCGCGGGTTCGCCTGCCGCGGGTGTTGCAGCCTCAGCGGATTCGGTCTTCACTTCCTCAGCCTTTGTTTCGGCGGCGGGAGCCTGCGTTTCAACCTGGTTCAGCACTTCGGTCTTGACGGTTTCCCGGGCTTCGGCGGCAGCAGGCGCTTCAGTAGCGGGCGCGTCCGACATCACCTGCACGCCTTCGGAGGTCTTGGTGGGACGGCGGCGACGGCGGGGACGACGGCGGCGGCTGTCGCTTTCGATCATCTGCTCACTGTCACCTTCCGGCGCATCCGTGGCGGCCGTCTCACTGTCTTCGGCGTCAGCGGGTTTGAGACCCACTTCCGCGTCAAGCGCATTCATGACGTCAGCGGGGAGCACGGGCGAAGGACCGTGGCGGTCAGCGTGACGCGCCTCGGTGAAGGCGGCATTGATGTCGTCAATATCGGCCACGGGCTCTGCGGCAGGCGTTTCAGGAAGCGCTTCCGGTGCCTGAAACGGCGTGTCTTCGGCAGCTGCCTGCACCTTGCGGCTTTGGCGGCGCGGACGCGGCGTACGGGCCGGTTTTTCTTCCGTGGCGGCAGCTTCAGCAGAAGCAGCCGGTGTTTCGGGCGTAACAGCTGCCGGTGCTGCCTCAGAAGCAGTTGCGGGCGCCACGGCCGGCGTCTGTTCTGCGGTGTCCGTCGGTTCCTCACGGCGCGGACGGCGCGTGCGGCGGCTGCGGCGTTCTTCCGTCACGGCGTCACGGGCGGCATCGTCAGCGGCACCCTGCGTGGTTTCCGCGGGCTTTTGCGCCTCACGGCTCTGCAGGGCCTGACGGGCCTGATCGTCACGGCGGCGGTCGTTGCGGCGGCCGCGGATGGTGCGGGCCTCGTCACTCTTTTCAGAGCGTTCGTCCTTGTCCTGACGGCGGTCGGTGCGTTCAGCACGTTCCCCGCGTCCCTGACGACGCTCCTGCGTGCGGCCGCGGCGGTTGCGGTCGTCACGGCGCCCCTTCTTTTCAGCCGGTTTCTTTTCTTCTTCCTTCTTTTCTTCGGACTTGCCGCCGAAAATGGAGGAAATTGCGGAAACGATGGAGGCAAAGAACCCCTTTTCTTCGGTCTTTGCCGCCTCCGGCGCCTTTTCGTGCACAGGCGCCACATCCGTGGGAAGGATGTTCTTGATAACCGGCACCTGACGCGGACGTGCGGGCTTGTCCTCATCAGACTTCAGGGCATACGGGTCGTCGGCAACGGTCGTGAGGTCTTCGGCGCGGTTGTAGCTTGCCACCGAATCTTCAAGTCGTTCGTCGTCGGTTCTCAGGCGCTCAATGTGGTAGTGCGGCGTTTCAAGCATCGTGTTGGGGATGAGCACCACGGGCACACGGTAGCGGGCTTCAAGCTTACTCACCTCTGCACGTTTTTCGTTTAAGAGGTAGGTGGCGACATCAACGGGCACCTGAGCGTGCAGCGCCCCCGTGCCTTCTTTCGTGGCCTCCTCCTGCAGAATCCGGAGAACCTGCAGTGCGCAGCTTTCGGTGTCGCGGATGACGCCCACGCCGTTGCAGCGCGGGCAGGTGATGTGGTGGCCTTCGGAAAGAGACGGTCTCAGTCTCTGGCGGGAAAGCTCCATCAGACCGAACCGGCTGATGCGGCCGATCTGCACGCGGGCACGGTCCGGACGGATCGCGTCACGCAGGCACTGCTCGATTTCGCGCTGGTTCTTGGGGTCTTCCATGTCGATGAAGTCGATCACGATAAGGCCGCCTAAGTCTCTGAGGCGCATCTGGCGGGCGACTTCTTCAGCCGCTTCCAGGTTCGTCTTCAGAGCTGTTTCTTCAATGTCGGAACCGCGTGTGGCGCGGGCGGAGTTGACGTCCACGGCAACGAGAGCTTCGGTGTGGTCGATCACGATGGCGCCGCCCGAGGGCAGGGGCACCGTACGGGAGTAAGCCGTTTCGATCTGATGCTCAATCTGGAAACGCGAGAAAAGGGGCGTTTCTTCACGGTAGCGCTTCACGCGCCCCACCATGTCGGGCATCACGTGCGCCATGAACTGGCGCGCCTGATCGTAGATTTCGTCGGTATCAACGAGGATTTCGCCGATATCGGGCTGGAAGTAGTCGCGGATTGCGCGGATGACGAGGTTGCTTTCCTCAACGATGAGGAAGGGGGCGGGGTTGGCGCGCTTTAAGGGCTTGCCGTCCTTGACGCTTTCGGTGATGTAGTGCGTCACCGTGCGGCCTTTTTCCGTGGTCACCCATTCATACTGGGGCGTGGCGGCTTCGCTGATCGCGCTCCAGAGTTTCAGAAGGTAATTGAGGTCCCACTGCAGTTCTTCCACAGTGCGGCCGATGCCTGCCGTGCGGGCGATCGTGCTCATGCCTGCGGGCAGATCAAGCTGCTCCATGGCAGCACGAAGTTCCTGACGCTCTTCGCCCTCAATGCGGCGGCTCACACCGCCTCCGCGCGGGTTGTTGGGCATCAGGACCAGATAGCGGCCCGCAAGGCTGATAAAGGTCGTAAGAGCCGCGCCCTTGTTGCCGCGCTCTTCTTTTTCGACCTGAACGATGAGCTCCTGCCCTTCGCTGAGGGCTTCACGGATCGTGGCCGTGCGAACATCCACGCCTTCCTTAAAGTAGCTGCGGGAAACTTCCTTAAAGGGGAGGAACCCGTGGCGTTCTTCGCCGTAGTCAACGAAGCAGGCTTCAAGCGAGGGCTCGATGCGGGTAATGATGCCTTTGTAGATGTTGGATTTACGCTGTTCGCGGCCTGCGCTTTCGATGTCGATGTCGATTAACTTCTGGCCGTCCACAATCCCGACGCGGGTTTCCTCGGCGTGGGTTGCGTTAAATAGCATGCGCTTCAATTTCATTCTCCCGGGCCGCCACTGACGCGGGCGGCGTGTTGTCGCCTTGCGCACGAAAGCGCAGCAACTCAGAGCCCGTCAGACGATAAATGTCTGACCGGGTACTCACACGCTGCCGGGGAATTTTGAATCGGGTAAGAACGCACGCCGTGCGGCAGCTCTCGCTTCAGAGAGGCTGCAGACGACAGTCAGGGAAATGAGGGGATGAAGGCGCAGGCCTTCCGTCCGGACGCATTAGCCGCAGTGAGTCTGTCTGTGTCGAGCCCCTCGTTAAACCGAGGCAGCTCCTTGGGGAGAGCACGCTGTCAAAGTACATCCGCAGCTGCGGCCAAAGGCGCGCAAGGGGCCTGAAAACCCCGGCTGCGGCAGCTCGATCCCTCACAGGAACAGAGGCTAAAACGGTGATCATTTCTGTGTCGGACGGGGTGCGCGCAAAGCCCGGGCGTTCTTCCCTTGGAAGAAGTCCGAGAGCAGCAAGCGCGAAAAGAATCCACTCTTTGGCCGACACGTTCTTACTCAAAACAAAACCCGGCAGAGCGTGCGTGAGATGCGCACAAACCGCCGCAAGGAGTCCGGACGGGTTCCGCTGCCGCGCTGTGCGTTTCCGGGCAGACGCCTGAGGATCCCTTCTTCCGGACGCGTCAGCTCAAGCCTGATTCTTCATCAGGCGAGCCGAACAGAGTCGGAATCGGGCCGGTACAGGGTGCCGGCAGTAACGCGCAGCGGCCGGACAACGGGCCGCCGAACGGTCAAAAAAACTGTTACAGGCTCCGCAGAAACTGCGACTTGCCGCAACGCCGTGCGGCAGTATCGGTCCCCGTGCGGAGTTGCCGAAAACGCAAAAAATCGGCTTTTTCGGCTCCGGTGGCTCGGCTAAAATGGCCGGACACCTTCGAAAATCCGCTTCCGGACGCGCCGCAATAAGTCCGTCAGACAGTGTGCTGACCGATTTTTCACGGCGTCGCCAACGGACGCAGGCGACAGTATATAGAGTTCAACCGATGATTTCCCGACAAGATGCTGAGGTTTTGACGGCAAAAAAGACCGCGCAGCGCGAGACCGTAAAGGCTGCGGCCGCGCAGTCGCTTTCCTGCGACGCCGTGCGCTTTATTGAGATTGATGCGTCCGCCGAAGGCCAAAGGCTCGACAATTTTCTGCTCAAAATCGCCAAGGGCGTTCCCAAAAGCCATATTTACCGTGTGATCCGCTCGGGCGAAGTACGGCTCAACAAAGGCCGTACCGATGAAAAAGCGCGTCTTGCCTTAGGCGACATCGTTCGGGTGCCGCCCCTTAAAACCGCGCAGAGAACCGGTGACGTCAAAACCGCGCCCGTTATCCGGGAGGCCGAGCTTCCGGTACTTTTTGAGGACGAACATCT
>OMCT01000581.1_pt1 | contig 27758 bp, 17 predicted proteins | sample 1674301 | NCBI WGS metagenome assembly OMCT01 (sample SAMEA103958158, study PRJEB25191) | human gut metagenome
TACTTCTGAATGTATCGAGTGTGCATGAAGGCATTCAGATATTTTCCGTCAACAACAGCTGGATTAGGAGTAATCAATGCGCAATGATAGCCAAGAAGTACATCCTCGAAATCGTCAGCAATATAAGTGGCAACACCTATATCGTCTCTGGTTTCACTATCCTTTGTGATGGCAACCATGCCTTTGCCTATTGAGCATTTGTCTATCTCTGTTTGCTTGGCTGATGCAGCCATAAACGACTTAGCCTTTTCTTTGGTGATTGCCCAGTTGTAATAAACATCGACAAAGTTGCACAGACGCACAGGTGTTTCGCCCTCTATTGTTTTTTTGTCAACACCACTAATCTCTATCTGAGCAATATCACTTAATCTATATTTCTTCAATTCCATCGAATTCTTTTTAGTTTGTAATTTTGCAAGTGGGACTTGCAGAATTTTTAATATTTGTAAATGGTCAAGCCAGACTTGACCATTTTTACTCATTAACTTTTCCTCCTAACTTTGCTTCCCATTCTTCTATAGTTGGCATGGTTCCTTCCAGTTTCTCTGGGTAGAATTTTTCGAGGTCATACTCTGAGATAGCGATAGGTTGGCTGCTTGATTCCAGCGCATACTGAGCTTGGATGCGGTCTTTCTCCTTGCAAATAAGAAGACCGATTGTAGGGTTGTCTCTTCCTTCTTTGCGAAGAAGATGATTGCAAGCTACTACGTAGCCGCCAAGTTGACCGACATCTGCAAAGGTGAAACTTCCAATCTTGACTTCCAAAACTATATAGCAAGACAAGTTCAAGTTGTAAAAAAGCAAGTCGATGAAGTTCTCCTTTTCTCCAATTTGCAAACGAAATTCCTTGCCAACGTATGCAAAGCCTGTGCCGAGTTCGGTCAAGAACTTGGTGATATTGTTAAGTAATGCATCTTTGAGGATGCGCTCATTATATGGTTTGGTAATACCTGTAAAAGCAAAGTTGTATGGGTCTTTGGTCAACTCCTTTGCTAAATCACTGTCTATAGCTGGCAATGTGCTCTTGAAATTATTCAAGGCTTTGCCCTGTCGCTCATATAATTTTGTGCTAATAAAGTTAAGTAACATAGAACGACTCCAACCATTTGAAACAATCTCATGAATATAGAATATTGCTTTCTCTGGATAGCCAAAGCACTTGTCAATCAATACCTTGTGATGTCCCCATGGTACGCAGAATATATCTGACTCAAATGTTGCCCCAACTTGGGGCAAAGTTTCAGTTTCATTTATTGCCCCAGTTTGGGGCAACATTTTGATTACAGGGGCGTAAAGTGCATAGAATTGCTTGCAATAATATATATTGCGTTTGGTTAATCCTGAAACATTAGGTAATGCTTCACGCAAATCTTGTGCGAGGCAACTTATAACTTTCTCTCCCCATTTTTGTTCTATCTGTAGTTCTACGATGTCTCTACCCAAACTCCAATAGAATTTAAGCATCTCTGTATTGACCTTTACCGCAGCCTTAATCTGGCTCTGGCGATAACACTTGCAGAGACCCTTAACCCACTGCAAGTAATCCTTATCCAATATACTTATCGGCTTGTTCATACCTTTATTTATTTCCCACATTACTATTAAAACTGAGACTTCCGAGTTGTTTCATAATCTCATCTTCTAAACGATGACTCTCTGTGAATTGTTGTGCAAGCGTAGTTCTATAATCATTCATTCGCTTGTTGAACTCCTCTTCCGTAATATCCACGTAGTCTATCTTGATGTCGAAGTACTGACCAGCAGAAAGACTATAACCTTTCTCCTTGATTTCATCGTAGGTCACAGTAACGGAGAAGTCATCCACAGCTTCCTTGTTTTGGAAAGTGTTGACAATCTTGTCAATTTCCTCATCACGAAGACGAACTTTTTTCAAGCCATTGCTATCCTTGTATTCCTCGCCCAGTTTGCTGGCATCAATCAAGACTACCTTATCACCCTTTTTCGAGTCATCAAAGAAGAGCACAGATACATTGGTTCCAGTGTTGGCAAATACATTGCTTGGCATGGATATGCAGCCATAAACTATCTTATTGTCAACAATATGCTTCAAAATCTTGTTTTCGATACCGCTCTTAGCTGTGATGAATCCTGTCGGAATAACAATAGCTCCCTTGCCAGATCCTTTCTTCAATGAATTGATGACATGCTGGATGAAGCATGTATAGATAGCCATACTATCTTTTTTCTTAGCTGGCACCTTTGGCACTCCTGCCCAAAAGCGAGCAGGATAAGCAGCTATCTTCTCACGAGTATCGCTAAAGTCCATCTTGAATGGTGGATTGCTCACCACAAAGTCGAATTGGCGAAGACTTTGACCGTCATCGCTCTTGTGATAAGGCGAAACAAGGGTATCGCCCTGAATAGCATGGTCGAGTGAAGACACCAAGCCATTAAGCAACAAGTTAAGCTTGAGCATTTTGTTGCTTCTTTGGGAAATATCCTGGGCAAAGATCGTACAGCGATCTTCACCGATTTGATGTGACAGAGCCATAAGCAAAGTGCCTGTTCCTGCAGATGGGTCGTAGCACTCTACATTATGAAGGTCGGCATGGTCGCCCACTAACAATCGAGCCATAATGGTAGCGATGGCATGAGGAGTGTAATATTCTGCATATTTTCCGCCGCCAGCTGTATTGTAGTCTTTGATAAGGTACTCAAAGATGTTGGCAAAGAAGTCGTAATGCTCGGAAAATGCTTCCTCGAAAGAGAAATTAGCAAGTTTATCCACCATGGCACGTGCAAATGGTGCTCGCTGAGCCACATCAGTCACATATTGGGTCAATGGCTCAAAGAGAGGTATCTTCGTGTTTTGAGTGGTTTGTGTGGAGAAAATGGAAAGATTCTGCTCTGCAATGTCGCTCATTGTATTGTCGAAGATGAAGTCAAAATCACCCTTTGCCTGTTGGTTCCAAAGGTTGGCTATCAAGTGCTCTGGCTTCAAGCGTGGCAAGTCTGGGGACAAGGATGCCAACAACATCATGCGCTCCATGTCACTCAGTTCGCTATAAGCTGTTTCCCATTTCTCTGCTGTGCGAATTTTCTCAGCATAGCGGTTTTCCGAGTGTTTGATGGCGTAGCCAAACTTATCATTCAAGAACTTATATAGGAATACCTGTGTGATGATCTTATACTCATTGCCGTCATTGCCCATGCCGTATGTCTTGCAAGTAGCTTTCAGGGCATCGATGAGGGCTACGGTCTTTTCTCTTATTGTCATGTTCATATTTTATTACTTGGATATGTTCTGTTATATTGATTGATGTACTGGCGAGCTATCCTTGACTGGATAAAAGTAAAATCTTCCATCTGTGGCTCTATGTTTGGATAATGATAGAGCGACTGAGCAATCTCAGTCATCACGGTCATCTCGAAATAATCGTCTTTCTTCAGAATGTCTGCACGGTCGTAAACCTTCTGGTCGATTTCTGATTTTATGTCAGAAAGTATCGCCACGATGTCATTGTCATAATAACTAAAGATGAATGGCTTATGCTCTTTCAATCTTCGTTGGTTTTCTTCGTGGATTCGTTTGTGGACATTGGCAAACTTGGTGTCGCCATTGTATTTCTTCAGCAAGCGGTTGTTGCTTTCCTGCAATTTTACCAATCGCTCAATGATTTCATCCAGTTCCTTGCTTTCTTGGTTGAACTTAGCAATACTGTCAACGACAAAGCCATGCTCTTTGAACCTTTGTAGGAAGGCATCACGCAGAGTGATATATTCAGGATCGTCAGGGTCTGTATTCTCAGTGAATTTATGAATAGCTAAAGCCCATTTGTCTTGCAGCTCTTGACCACCAGCTATCATTTTCATTTCTTCCTCTCCAATTTTTGAGAAATTGAAGCGGATGTCTTCCATTGCTTCATTGACGAGTTGTTTGGTCTCGTCAGAAACCGCAAAGGCTTCCTTTTGGTTGATGATGTCGATGTGGTGTTGCACTTCCTTTAGCATGTCAGGGAGCTTTGTTAGCTCAACCTTACTAAAAGCATCCTTCAAGCTGTCATCACCGAATGTACGTACTATATTGGCACAATCCTTGGCTGAAACCAGCGCTTTCTTCAAGTCGATCAGCACTTGCTTGTCTTCGATGGAAGAAATCTCAGACGAAAACTCCTCTACATTGTTTGTCGTGTAATCAAACAATGTTTGGCGTACATCTTTCATCTGCCGAATCAATTCCTCAGGGTCTTCTATAACCTGTGAGAAAGTATCGGTGGTATGATTGCCATCCACTTCGTCTGGATTGTTGAATCGGTTCAACTCTTTGAGGTAAGCCTCGTTGGTCTCTTCAAAATTTTGCTTGATGTTAGCAAAGTCGATGACATACCCATAACGATTGTTCTTGTATGGTCGATTGACACGTGTGAGTGCCTGCAAAAGGTTATGGTCACGGAGCTTGCGACCAAAATAAAGTCTCTTTAAGCGTGGCGCATCGAAACCGGTCAAGAGCATATTGAAGACAATAAGTAAGTCGATGCTCATGTTCTTCTTGAAGTCCTTGATAATTTGCTTGCGAGTTTCCTTGTCATCGCTATCGTGCAAGATGAGTCCTACTTTCAATGGATGCTTCTTATAACCTGGCATCGGTATGGCATTGGCTACCATCCACTCTTGTCCATCCATTTTGATTTGGATAGGCTTGACATATCCATTGTCAAGTGTATTAGCAAAGCCACCATCCGAGAAGTTTTGAAAAGCCTCATATAACTTCCTTGCTTGTTCGCTTGTCTCGCAAATAACCATGCCTCCAAGTGTATCATCACCTTGTATCTTGCGGAATTTGGTTAAGTCGTCAGCAATGTAACGAGCTAACTCCCCGACATAACTATCGTGCTCTATGATTTGTGAACGCTTGATGTCTTTTTTATGTACAAGAGTTTCCAACTTATCGTAAACCTCAGACAGACGTTCCTTGTACGATGTCTCTATATCCTCACGGATTATCTTTAATGTATATCCGTCAGCAATGGAACGGTCATAATAATAGGTATGGAAGTAGCGTTGGAAGACCACACTCGAAGCACAATCTTTCTTAAGCAAAGGTGTTCCTGTCAAAGCTATCTTGATGGAACTTGGATCTGCATCAAAAAGATTGGCAAGAAAACAGCCACCTGGTTTGTAACCACGGTGTGCCTCGTCCATGATGAATATACGCTGTAGATTGGTAGCGTAAGCAGGAAGCTCCACCTTTTGCTTATCTTCGGCAAAGCGTTGGATATTCACAACTGTTATCTCCTGCTGTCCACTGGTTCCTTCTTGCGCATGGTTATTGCGGAACTGAGCCATCAGTTCAGCACGAGTATTGGCTGTCGAGACAACGACCCCACGAGCCTCAAACTCTTGGGTGGCTTGTTCCAACAGGTCTATTCTATCTACGATGAAGTAGAATTTCGCCACCATATTCTTCTTGGCGTAATAGTCGGACAGGACATAGGTAAGATAAAAGGACAGGGCCGTCTTACCACTACCTTGCGTGTGCCAAACTACACCAGAAGTAGCTCCATCAGAGAGTTGCTGGCGAATGGCGAGTGCAGCAAACATTTGCTGATAGCGCATGATGTGCTTTTGGTCAGTGCTTTCAATTTTCCCATCTACCTCTTTCTCCATTTTAACGTATGCGATGCCATACTTGATGATAAAGAGCAACCGCTCAGGACTACACATGGAGGTAAGTATGCGATTCGTAGGAGTGTTGATGCCAAGATTGGTTTGATACTCAGGAGTATGATGAATTACTTGACAATTGAAGTCTGCCAAGATTTGTTTCTCTTCCTCTTGGTTGATTTCCTTATATGGATAATTGGCATGATAAGGTGCTACTGAAAGATTAGAAGGATTCTCTTCACGGAAGCAATTGAAGGGTGCGTTTTCTCTTGCAGCAGTGCAATAGAAAGCTCCTTGGATAGGAACAATTCCTCCCATTGAATCATATTCCATATTATTGGAAAATATCATCAACTGTGTGATGTTGATGAAGCTACGAAACTTTTTGTTAGGGAAACGCTCTTGATTCATTCGCTTACATTCAGCCACCATTCCCCCATGGTTGTTTGGCTTTTTTACCTCCACGAAGCAAAGAGGTAAGCCATTGACAAACAAAGTGATGTCTGGACGGAATTCATCTTGACCATTCTTGCAAGTGAACTCAGCTGTAAAATGGAAAGTGTTGTTTTGAGGATTTTCGAAGTCTATTAATTTAATGGGAGATACAGCTTGTAACCTTTTATAGAAAGACTTACCAAGGTCGTCGTTCTTTAATTCTTGTCTAATGGAGCGCAAGATATTTTTGAATCCATCTTGCTTTGCAGATGGATTCAATTTGAAGAACTGTGTTTTGAAAACCTCCGTCAAAATATTTGTGTCAGGGTCATAAACTGTCCCTGCCATATCCTCGCTTATCTTTCCGAAATAAGAATAGCCTAATCGAGTTAAGTGAACCATTGCTGGCATTTGAACTCTTGTTGCTTCGTTAAATTTACTCATAGCTTCTTCTTTGTTTAATCGAAGTTGATAATTTCACTTACGCTGACATCTAACAACTCTGAAATCTTTTTCAAAGTCATAAGATCTGGTTGTGTGGTGTTGGTGCACCACTTAGAAACAGTTGCTTGGTTTACTCCCAACTGTTCTGCAAGCCATTTGTTGGTCTTTTTCTTTTTTACTAAGACCAATTTTAGTTGGTTTAAATCTTCCATAACATTCAATTTGTTGCTTTGAATGCAAATATAGTGATTTCTATTTATAAATATGTATCTACAGATTAATCTTTAACAAGATATAACAAAGAAAAGTTGAGTAGTTGCGTTGGGCAATGGTATGAAATCGTGTGAAAGTATGTAAAATGATACCTTGCTTTTGGCGATCACTATAGATTAGCATTGAAATATGTTGCCAAAATGTTGCAAAAAATAGAAAAGAAAAAATCCTAACCGCTTATTATCAAGCAGTCAGGATTTTACATGTGCGCCTGATAGGACTCGAACCTACACGGCCTGAACCACTAGATCCTAAGTCTAGCGCGTCTACCAATTTCGCCACAAGCGCATTTTCGAGTGCAAAGATACAACTTATATTTCAATTAGAAGAAGAAAAACACAAAAAACTTGGAAGTTGCTTGCTTTTTCGCAATTTTATTACTATTTTTGCAAACTGAGATAATGGCGGGAACCTATACCTCAAAGAACTTTAGCAAGTTCTGTTACAATTACTTCCCAACTTGAGAAGCCAGAATTACGAACCCCAAAAGATGATATCACAGATGAATATACCAACTATTTTTACCCAGGTAGAGTTTTTCTACTCATTGGCATGCTATACTGTCATCCTGTCTGGCACATTCTGTGCCATAGTGAGATGGTGTCACATGTGCCATCCTTTCGACAAGCAGGGCGATTACTTTTACCCTGCTCGCCGGCAGACGACTTTCTTCTATGCTGCCACCGCCTTGCAGTTGCCATACGTACTGTGCCCCGCCGATTCCGGAACTTGGTTTTTCGCACGAAGCTTTGGCATTCTTTACTATCCCGTATGCTTTGCCATGCTCTGCCACCGCTATTTCCAAATGGGAAAGATGTGGCGAAAGGTGTCGTCCATCTTCTATTTCCTCACCCCTTTCCTGCTGCTCGGCGGTTTGTTCACCATTGTGGTTTTCCATGCGGAGGAGATTCTTCTGCCCTACAAACTGCAATGGGAATGTGTCGTAGGAGGCATGAGCATCCTGCTGTCCATACCTATGATAAGAGTAGGCAGATGGCTCATCAGGAAGGTTGACGAATACCACACACAGAACTTCTCGAGTGATTCCGACTTTCCTTTTGCCTTCGCCAAGAAGATACTTTACCTGCCCGTGATGTGGCTCTTGGTGATGTGGACCCAATTCCTCGTTGACAGCCAACTGCTGAAAGCCTTCATCGACCTGTTCCTTGCAGCATGGCAAATACGATTTCTCTGCAGAATTCTGCATCCCAACAAACTGATTCATTCTGCACAGGGACAGGAAGACATGGACACGATAGCGCAGGACAACATGGAACGAGTGCTTAAAGAAACTGAATTCTTCGAGCAAATAGTGCTGTCGGCAGACAACCAAACAATGGAGGAAACAAATATCAAAGATATAGAAAATGCCGACGACGAACCGGAACTACAGGAGCGCAACAGGGAAAACAGCAGGTTGCAGATAAAACAGGAAAACTGGGAGTCGGTAAAAAACGAGGTGCTGACCATCGTAAGCCGCAGATATCTGGAACCCAGCCTGAAGCGAATAGAAGTGGTGCGCGATGTCAGTTCGATGAACCACACTCTGGCAGGCACCTTCATCACTCAAGTGGGATTCTACAGACTGGTCAACGCTTTCCGCATCCGTCATTACGAAAGGCTGATGGCGTCCGACTCTTCTGCCAACATAGGACAGGAAGCCGCTGCCGAGCTGTGCGGTTTCAAGAACAGATGGGGACTCACCAATGCCAGAAAGCGACTCAAAGACTTCGACTACGACCTGATAGAGAAGTATGTGAGTTGAACTTTTCAGCTTTTTACTCAACTTTCGCTTTACTCAACTGTCTTCACGGAAGTTCTGTAATTGTTTTCAGTTCGTTATGAATTTGTTATGACTTTTGTAGAAAAATCTCCGTTCCGTGATACGGAATGGCCGTTCCGTATCACGGAATGGCCGTTCCGTATCACGGAATGCACGTTCCGTATCACGGAACGGAGATTTTTATAGCTAAAACAAAACATTTATGCAGTAAAAGAATAAGATTTCTGTGGTTTAACGATTTAAGTTGCCCACTCTAAGCATTTGTGCAGAATCGTTTCCTTAAACGTATGGAGGGAAAAATGATATAAAAGCACAATATAGGTATAAAAACTGTTTGAAAGGAACAAAATCAACGTGAACGTGCGGTGGATTTAGTTAAAAAATACTGAATCCACCGCACGTTCACGTTAAAAAACTGAGGTTCACAACAAAAAACTGAGGTTCACTCCCGTTGATTAGTTTTTACTTATTTTTGCAGTCAAAAAAGTAATAACCTATTTTATTAACTGCTTCCCTTTTTAATATTTATATTGTAATAAGATATATGAAAGTAAATATATTTAAAAGGTATATAAGGAAAAGTGGAGCTTAAAAACTAAATTAATTATGAAAAAGAAGTTTTATCCTATGTTGCTCATAGCAGCCTTGAGCTTGTCGGCATGTACGGACGTAACTGAACCTACTGTCGATTATGGTGGAAACACATTTATCAATGACTACTCAGCACTGGTAGATGCAGTCAATAACTTAAACAAGACGCTGAAAGAGCGATTTGATGCCCTCAATACATTGTTGAGAGACGGCATGGCAGACATTAAGGTAGCAGTAGACGCCAATACAGGTGCCATCACCATATTGAGCGAGAACACCAAGAACGGTCTGAAAGACATCAACACATCTCTATTTAATGGTTTCGAAGCCTTAACCGCACAGTTGACCACACTCACAGGTCAGGTAACCGCACAAGGCGAAGCCATCGTATATGCCATGAATCAGAATGGCGATATACTGCGCCTGCAGATTGATACCACCGGTAAGCTTATCTCAGCACAGATCTTGGCTTCTGGCAATGCCCTTGTAGATGTGATCAACAACCAGGGCAACACCATGGCTGAGCGCATAGCAGCCTTGACAGCTGCCGTGAAGGGTGGATTTGCCGACATCAAGGTGGAAATTGACAAGAACACGGGTGCTATCACCGCACAGGGCGAAAGCCTGAAGGCTGGTCTTAACACCATCAACACCACACTGCTCAACGGCTTCACAGCCATCAAGACTACGATAGACGATAATGGCAATAAGATGGTGACCGCATTGAACGAAAATGCTGAGGTTCTGCGCCTGCAGATTGACACCACTGGCAAGCTCCTCAATGCTACCTTAATCGCCAAGGCTGATGCTATCATCAAGGCTATCAACGACCAGACAGCAAGTTTGGAGTCTCGCTTCAATGCACTGACCACAGCTATAGAGACAGGTTTGGCCAACATCAAGGTGGAAATCAACAAGAACACAGGTGCCATCAAGCTCCTCGATGACAACACTCAGGGCAGCTTAGGCAATATCAACACCAGCTTGCTCAAGATAGACGAAACACTCATCAACGGCTTCACAGCCATCAAGACCACAATAGACGAAAATGGCAATAAGATTGTGACCGCAATGGACAGAAATGGTGAGGTTCTGCGCCTGCAGATTGACACCACTGGCAAGCTCCTCAATGCTACCATCGTGGCTAAGGCTGATGCCATCATCAAGGCTATCAACGACCAAACAAAGAGTCTGGATGCACGTCTCAATGCACTCACATTAGCTGTACAGACTGGTCTCGCTGACATCAAGGTAGAAATAGACAAGAACACGGGTGCCATCAAGCTTCTTGAGAAGACCACCCAGGCAGGTCTTGCTCAGATCAACACTACGCTTGTTAATGGTTTCACCGAGCTGAATACCAAGATTGACAATCATGGCAAAAAGATCGTGACTGCTATTGGTCAAATGAGTGATACGTTCGAAGCACAGAGCAGACTGCTCCGCCTCACCATCGACACCAACGGCTCACTCATCGTAGCACAGCTCAAGAGTAGCGTCCTCAACCTCACAACAGAATTGAAGAACCAGACTCTTACTCTGGGTAGCAAGATTGAAGCCATCAACACCACCGTTGGTGCAGGACTCGCAAAGATTGAGGTTGTCAACGACAAGATCAACACCACGCTCGACCTCCGTCTCACAGCAGTGGAGAACAAACTTGGTAGCAACAACACTTCACTTGGCGAGATCAAGACAGAACTCAGCAACCTGAAGACCGCCATCGACAATGTGAACACCAACATCACCGCGGGCTACACAGCAGTAAAGGGTAGCATCGATGACATGACTGGACAACTCACCGTTAAGTTGAGTGACAACACAACAGCCATCGTCAACATGGAGAACGGCATGAAGGACCAGCTCATCGCTCTGAAGCAAATGATTGAGCAGCAAGGCGGCAAGATCGTTACAGCCATCGGTAAGAATGGTGACGTCATCGTAGCAGCAGTCAACGCTCAGGGCACAGTTCTCGGAACAGCCATCACCACACAGAGTGGAGAGATCAAGGGCTCTATCACAGGTTTGGAGAACGGCATCAAGAATGCCATCACCCAGCAGACTACCGACATGAATCTCAAAATCGCAGGAGTGGTTGATGCCATCACAGCACAGACCGCCGCTCTCAACACTGCTATCGCTAATGGAGTTAGCAAGGTTGTAAAATCTAACACCAAGTTGCAGAATGCCCTTACCACAGCCATTAATGAGCTGAAGGACAAGCAGGACGCCAACTCACAAGCCATGCTCAAGCAGTTGGAAAAGATGGCTGCCGACAACGGCATCTATCAGGATCCAGCCGACAAAACCTCTGTATACATGGAACCAGCGATGTGGGCAGCAGTATCAGCAGACCCAACTCTGAAGAAAATCATCTCAGACATGCTTGAGGTACAGAAGCCTACTATCCTGTGCTACGCCTACTATTCAGCTTATACAGGCACGGTACAGAACAACAACTTAATCAAGGTAAATACCGAGCAAGTTGTTTCAACAACAGAAGTTGTGGCAGGTACACTCCAGCCCATGCAACTCGCCAACGGCAAGAAGGTTATCAGAATAGCCAAAGTGCCAGAGCAGATGAATTATAATATTACTTCAACCGTTAAGAACATCTTACACATCCTTTACGTGGATGCCAAAGGAAAGAATAGCCTCTCCTATTCCATTGGAGGAGTCAGCAACACATTGCTTAACTTGACTACCTATAAAGATGGAGTCATCATGTCGGTTTTGAAGTGCAACTTTTACTTGCAAAATGATGCTGATGCAACAGGAACTCCATCTTTCGAGTATCCCGAATAAGAAAGAATCTGCAGAAAGAGCATGAACATCTCATGCCGATATGCTACCGCATTACAAATTCAAAGCAGTTACAATTATGAGAATAAAACGTTTAACCATGGCAGTCGCCGTCTTAGCGACGGCTGCCACACTCCAAGCACAAACCTACAATGATACGGTGCGTACTCACACTTGGTCGGTTTACATCCAGGGAGGAGGAACTCTGTATCATGGCATGAGGGGTATGGACGAGATAGCTAAAAGAAAGCACATCATGCCCTTCGGAGGTGTCGGAGTGAAATACAATATCAAGCCCTGGGTAAGACTGGGTTTGAACTTAGAGTACGACATGCTCAGGTCGACAGACAAGGGCATGCTCTCTACCACAACGAACAAGGATTATGAGATAAAAGATCCTTCTACAGGAAAGACCTATCCTACGACCTTGGAGACCAAGATGGACAGATTCCAGAACCGCTATACCATGCAGTACGCCATGGCCGACCTGAATGTAGACTTCAACATCATGGAGCTCTGGCACAACCGCAAGGCTCAGCAGCTCAACCTCTGGTTGGGAGTCGGTGTCGGTTATCTGCGTGGATGGAGCCGCAACTCCACTACCTTCTCTTTCAGAGAGATGGCTGTTGCCAAGGGTGAAGGATACTACAACGTCTACACCCACAACTACATGAAGAGTCATGCTTTCAACGAACATGTTGACGCGATGTATATCCCGGCAACCCTGTCGTTGGAATACGACCTTTCCTCTCGCTGGACAGCAGGTGTATTCGGCAGATACAGCTATCTGCCTCTCAACAAGGACTTGACTCCTAAGGGAATGTACAGTGCAGGAGTGGTTCTTCGCTTCAACTTCGTCAGCAAGGTGATGCCAAGCAACAAGGCCCGCTACTACAAGGCTCTGAGAGATCAGGCCGAAATGAAGGAAGCCTACGAAAAGCAATTGGCTGAAAAGCAGCGTGCATACGACGGATTGTCTGAGAGTCTGAAGGCTTGCCGCAAGGACAATGCCGAACTGCAGTCATTGCTCGACGACTGCGAGAAGTCGAAGAAGGTGAAGTCTTACGAGGTATTCTTCAACGTAGACAAGACCAACATCACGACTCAGGAAAGACTTCGCTTGAAGAAGTTTATCAACACCCTGAAGGAACAGGGCGACTACAAGCTTACCATCATCGGTGAGGCTTCGTCGGACGGAGTTTCTTCAAAGAACTACAAACTCAGCGAGGGTCGTCTGAACAATGTTGTCAACTTCCTGAAGAAACAAGGCATCAAGGACTTCGACATCAAGTTGGAGAAGGCCATTGGCGACAGCAACGGCTGTCCAAAGGAGGAATGCCGCAGAGTTTTGATTACTATTGAGTAATAATACAGGGTAAATCTTTTCTTTTAAGCCGCCACAGATAGCTTTAAGCTTCTGGGGCGGCTTTCTTTATGGGGAAGGAAGTTTCTTCTTTAACTTCTGAAGTAACTCCCCTATTGATCCTTCAGCCAGTCGCGGTCTTTTTCATCTTCCGCAGTAAAGTTCTTATCGTCGAAGAGGCTTGTCTGTCCTGTCAGCTCATCGATAATCTGTTGCTGGCTCTTGCCGGCATCAGGGTCGAGGTTCTCGTCGGATGATTTTGCCTTTATCCGGGACGACACAGTGCCGTCGGCAGCATCGCCCTCGGCTGCGTCGGCAGCATCGGCTGTATCTGCAGGCTCTGGGAAACGGGTCGGCTCTATTTCCTCTATAGAACCTATGTTCCAGGTAGAGAGTCGTTTTCCCTTAGCCTTGAAACTCTTCTGTGCGATAAACTGCTCGGCGTCGATTTCCTCGGCAGGACGCACAGCATCCACACCTCCATAAGTCACCTTGATACGAGGATAAACTGTATCGGTAAGGAGAATCAGCTTGCTGTTGACATTCTCGCCAAGGAAGTTCTGATGGCGCTTGGCAGCATCCATGGTGAATCGCTTGATGTAAGGATAGCCTTCGTTGTCGGCATCATAGAGGACGGCAGTCCATATCTTATGCTCGTCCCACTTTTCCAGTCGCAGGATATTGTCCTCATAGTGGTTGTTGGGGTCGAAGTTGGTGATATAGAACTCGCCATTGTCGAGAACCACCAAGATATATTCATCGTCATTAAACTCGCCGAGGAAACGTCCGTTCTCGTCGTAATTGATACGGTTGACATCAGGATCGAACCACACCTTTCTTCCTCCCAAGGTACTGTGTCCATGACTCTTCAGACCAATGCGACGGATGGTTCGCCTGGTGAGCAGATTGCCCTTGGCGGCACGTCCCTTGATGATAATATCCGAGAAGTCTTTCTCGATAAAGATGCTCTGTCGCTTCTTCGAGAGGTCTGGATCCAGTGTTATCTTGATGATTTCAGCCTCACCGTTGGGATTGGCCGTGAAGTAGATGACACGGCTTCCGGGCGTTCCCTGCGTGATGTCGTACATCTTGTCGCGTGTCATCGACGTCACGTTGAATCGCTTGATGAAGTATTCGCCCTGCTTGCCATCGCGATACACACAGTTGTAGATGGTTCGCTTATCGTTCTTCTTGAACACCTGCACATGAAGGATGTTCTTTCCCACGAAGATCTTGTCGGCCACCTTGGTCACCTTGAACTTTCCGTCCTTATAGAAGATGATGATATCGTCGAGGTCGGAGCAGTTGCACACCAGCTCATCCTTCTTCAGTCCTGTACCCACGAATCCTTCCTGTCGGTTGATGTAGAGTTTCTGATTGGCCTCCACCACCTTGGTCACCTCGATAGTGTCGAAGTTTCTTATCTCGGTGCGTCGTGGATGCGCCTTGCCATACTTGGTCTTGAGATATTCAAACCAGTTGATAGTGACATCAGTCATGTGGGCGAGGTCGTTCTCTATCTCCGACAGTTCGGCTTTGATTTTCAGCAAGAGGTCGTCGGCCTTGTCCTTATTATATTTTAGGATGCGCTGCATTTTGATTTCAAGGAGTTTCAGAATGTCCTCGCGCGTTATCTCTCTGTGGAATGCATACTCCACCTTGCCTTTTCCGTCAACTACGGCTGTGAAGAGTTTGTCCTTGAAAGGCTCCAGCTTCGAGGCGATAAAGGCCACAACCTCGTCCTGACTCTTGCTCTGCTCGAACTTGCGCTCCTTGTAGATGCGCTCCTCGATGAAGATACGCTCGAGCGAGGAGAAGAAGAGCTGTTCCTCCAGTTCACCCTTGCGCAGCATCAGCTCCTTGCGCAGCAGTCCCATGGTGCGGTCTACGCTGTGGCGCAGCACATCGCTCACGGTGAGGAAGCAAGGCTTATTGTCCTCGATGACACAGCAGTTGGGCGAGATGTTGATCTCGCAGTCGCTGAAGGCATAGAGTGCGTCCATGGTCTTGTCGGAAGAGGTTCCGGGAGCCAGATGGACGAGGATTTCCACGTTGGCAGAGGTAACGTCCTCTATCTTTCTGGCCTTTATCTTTCCCTTCTCCACCGCCTTGGTGATGGAGTCGATGAGGCTTCCGGTGGTCTTGCTGAAAGGAATCTCGGTGATGACAAGCGTCTTGTTGTCGAGTTTGTCTATCTTGGCGCGCACCTTCAGCACGCCTCCACGCTGTCCGTCGTTATACTTGCCCACATCGATGGCTCCACCCGTAGGGAAGTCGGGATAGATGGTGAAAGGCTCGCCCTTGAGATAGTGTACGGCAGCATCGCAAAGCTCATTGAAGTTGTGTGGCAGCACCTTGCTGCTCAGACCTACGGCGATGCCCTCTGCTCCCTGTGCCAGCAGCAAGGGGAACTTGGCGGGGAGCGTAATAGGCTCCTTGTTGCGGCCGTCATAGGAGAGCTGCCAGTCGGTTGTTTTGGGATTAAACACCACGTCGAGCGCGAACTTGGACAGACGCGCCTCTATGTATCGTGAAGCCGCCGCACGGTCGCCGGTGAGGATATTTCCCCAGTTTCCCTGTGTGTCGATGAGCAGGTCTTTCTGTCCCATCTGTACGAGTGCGTCGCCGATAGAGGCGTCACCATGCGGGTGAAACTGCATGGTGTGTCCCACGATATTCGCCACCTTGTTGTATCTTCCGTCGTCCATTCTCTTCATCGAGTGCAGTATGCGTCGCTGCACGGGCTTCAGTCCGTCCTCGATATGAGGCACGGCACGCTCGAGAATTACATAGGAGGCATAGTCGAGGAACCAGTTCTGGTACATTCCGCTAAGATGGCGCACCGCCGAAGCATCAAACCTGTTGACTGGCTTGTAGTCGGAATGCTGTTCAGCCGCATCCAAATCTTGTGGCTCACCACCCTTCTGAAGTTCGTCTTTGTCTTTAATTTCGTCGCTCATAGATAGCTTTTAATACTTATTTTATATATTTTAGGCAAAAATACAAAGAAAATTCGAGAAAAAGGCGTATCTTTGCCGAAAATTTGAAAAATATAAGATTTCATCATGGTACAAGAAGATGTTTTTAAGAAGATTGTAAGCCATTGCAAAGAGTATGGCTTCGTGTTTCCAAGTAGCGAAATTTATGATGGTTTGGCAGCCGTTTACGACTATGGTCAGAACGGTGTCGAGCTGAAAAACAATATCAAGCAGTACTGGTGGCAGAGCATGGTATTGCTGCACGAGAACATTGTGGGTCTCGACGCAGCCATCTTTATGCACCCTACTGTTTGGAAGGCTTCAGGTCACGTGGATGCGTTCAATGATCCATTGATCGACAACCGCGACTCGAAAAAGCGTTATCGCGCCGATGTGCTCATCGAGGACCACATGGCCAAATACGAGGAGAAGATCGCCAAGGAGATCGCCAAGGCTAAGAAGCGCTTCGGCGACAGCTTCGACGAGGCTCAGTTCCGCGCCACCAATCCTCGCGTCTTGGAGAATCAGAAGAAGTTCGACGACCTTCATGCCCGCTACACCAAGGCCATGCAGGGTCCTAACCTCGAGATGCTGAAGCAGATCATCGAGGACGAGGGCATCGTATGCCCTATCAGCGGCACCAAGAACTGGACAGACGTTCGTCAGTTCAACCTGATGTTCTCTACCCAGATGGGTGCAGCGAGCGATGCTACCAGCAAGGTTTATCTGCGTCCTGAGACAGCCCAGGGTATCTTTGTCGACTACCTGAGCGTTCAGAAGACAGGCCGCATGAAGCTTCCTTTCGGTATCTGCCAGATAGGTAAGGCTTTCCGCAACGAGGTTGTGGCTCGCCAGTTCGTATTCCGTATGCGCGAGTTCGAGCAGATGGAGATGCAGTTCTTCTGCCAGCCTGGCACCGAGATGAAGTGGTTTGAGTACTGGAAGAAGGTTCGTCTGGCATGGCACGAGGCACTCGGCATGGGCAACGAGAACTATCGCTACCACGACCACGAGAAGCTGGCCCACTATGCCAACGCTGCTACCGACATCGAGTTCAAGATGCCATTTGGCTTCAAGGAGGTAGAGGGCATTCACAGCCGTACCAACTTCGACCTTTCTCAGCACGAGAAGTTCAGCGGCCGTTCTATCAAGTACTTCGATCCTGAGAAGAACGAGAGCTACGTGCCTTACGATGTAGAGACATCTATCGGTGTAGACCGTATGTTCCTCAGCGTGATGTGCCACTCTTACTGCGAGGAGAAGCTCGAGAACGGCGAGAGCCGCGTGGTTCTGAAGTTGCCTGAGGCATTGGCTCCTGTAAAGTGTGCCGTATTCCCACTCGACAAGAAGGACGGCCTGCCCGAGTTGGCTCACGAGATCGTTGACGAGTTGAAGTTCCACTTCAACACCCACTATGGCGATCCTAAGGACTCTATCGGCAAGCGCTACCGTCGTCAGGATGCCATCGGTACTCCGTTCTGTATCACCGTAGACCACGAAACTCCTAACGACCACAAGGTTACTCTGCGTTATCGTGACACGATGAAGCAGGAGCGTGTTGCCATCAGCGAGCTTCGCGGCATCATCGAGGACCGTGTGAGCATCACGAGCGTACTGAAGAAGCTTGGCGCGGAGATCAAGAACTTCTAAACGAACCACGGAAAAAATCAAATACACATAGATGAATTTGAAGAATTTGAAATATCTGTTTCTGCTCATGATGTCGGCTCTTGTGCTGGCATCATGCAGCGAGACTGACGAAAACACCGAATCCGAGTACGACGACTGGCAGGCAAAGAACGAGACGGCTTTTGCCGAGATTCTCGTCAAGGCCAAGCAGGAGGGAGAAGCCAACGGATGGCACGTCTACCGCAATTGGAGTATGGAGAACCAGACGGGAAATACTGATCTCAACAACCAGCCTGTCACTCCTACCTTCAATGAGCAGGAAGACAATATCGTGGTGCAGGTGATGCAGCAGGGCGAAGGTTCTGCCGTGCGCCCTCTCTACACCGACTCGGTGATGGTCAGCTACAAGGGCATGCTGAAGAACGACTATGTCTTCGACAGCAATTTCACTGGCGACTATGATGTCGACAAGGCTCAGACCAGCAATTTCATTGTGAAGGGCGTTGTCGACGGATTTGCCACTGCCCTGATGAAAATGACTCATATCGGCGACCACTGGATGGTTTACATGCCTTACACTCTCGGCTATGGTTCCAGCCAGAGCAGCAGTTCCACCATACCTGCTTACTCAATGCTCAAATTCGAGATTGTGCTCAAGGGTTGGTACACCGATGGCAAATGGATTAAGAAATAATTCTATTCCTCCATACAGAAAGTCCTGTGCTTCTTCGGCACAGGACTTTTTTATTTTCCCCATCAACTCGGAGGAGTTTCTTCGGGAGTTTCTTCAGGAGTTAAAGGAGTTTTTTCAGGAGTTAAGGAGTTAAAGGAGTTATCGCTCCCTTCGGTCGCTGAGGAGTTAAGACAATAGCCTTGAGGGAATGTTTAATGTTAAAATTCACAAGCCCACAAAGCTGTTGTCTTAACTCCTTTAACTCCTTTAACTCCTTAACTCCTGAAAAAACTCCTTAACTCCTTTAACTCCTTAAGAAACTCCTGAAATCCGAATTCTAAAAATATGTTTCAAAGAATAAACAAGTGTATGTGTTCGCACACATTTGGAGCTTATAAGCAAAAAAAATGTTATTTTCATGCAAAAATATACGCAAAAGTATTGCAGATTTCAAGAATAGTAGTACCTTTGCACCAGAATTATAAGCTTTAGGTTTTTAGTTAGGTAATTGATTGTGATAGGTTATTAGTTTTAGGTAAACAAGAGATTGTTATTCAAGGACGACAGGTATTAGAATCTAAAGGTAAATAAGAGATTGTTATTCAAGGACGACGAAAAGTGAATGAAGTCAGGATATAGAAAAGAGTTTTCAAGATTCTCTTTTTCTTATCCGCTGAATTCAACCCAATAGATAGAGATTTTGTTTAAATCTTGTATTTTGGGATAAATAGAAATTTAACATTCAAATCATAAAAATGGCGATTCCTTTTAGGAGGAATCGCCATTTTCTCGCTTTGACTGTTCCTACATACTATCGGGCAGTTCAACAGAAAACAATAAACGGCAGTACAAACATTATGTTATATAGCAAAAAGACAGAATATCTGATGGAATCGATACGGGCAGGACGCTCCATGCACCGCGGTGAGAAACTGAACCTCATCGTAGGCTTGAGTATTCCCTCCATGCTGGCACAAATTTCCACCGTCATGATGTTCTTTATCGATGCCTCTATGGTGGGACATTTGGGTGCAGAGGCTTCAGCGAGCATCGGACTCATCGAGTCCACCACCTGGCTTATCGGCAGCCTGCTGAGTGCCTTTGCCACTGGTTTCTCAGTGCAGGTAGCCCACTTCATCGGAGCCAACGACTTCGGCAAAGCCCGCCAGGTGTTTCGCCACTCGCTGCTCTGCGGCATCATCTTCAGCACCCTGATAGCCCTCATCGGCGTGGGCATTCATTCTCCCCTGCCCCACTGGTTGGGCGGAGGCGATGACATTGTCGACAAGTCATCGGCCTATTTCCTGGTCTACAGCCTCGTGCTGCCCTTTGTCTACCTGTACCACATGTCGGGCATGATGCTCAAGGCCGCAGGCAACATGCACACGCCCAGCGTCATGGCAATTCTGATCTGCCTGTGCGACGTCGTGTTCAACTACATCTTCATCTATGTGCTGCACATGGGCGTGGTGGGCGCAGCCTTCGGAACCGCCCTGGCTTATGTCTGCATCTCGCTGCCCAACCTTTGGCAGGCAGCCTGCCACAACAAGATTCTCAACCTGCGTCAGGACAAGATTCGCTTCTGCTGGGTACGAGAATACGTGCGCAATGCCTTCAAGATAAGCATTCCCTTGGCCATACAGAACATCCTGATGAGCGGTGCACAGATTGTCAGCACCATGATAGTGGCGCCATTGGGCAACATCGCCATTGCCGCCCACTCATTTGCCATCACCGCCGAGAGCCTGTGCTATATGCCTGGCTACGGAATAGGCGATGCCGCCACCACGCTCGTCGGTCAGACCCATGGCGCTGGCCGCATCGACTTGTGCCGCAATTTTGCCTACATGACGGTGGGTCTCGGCATGGGCGTAATGGCTGTGATGGGTGTTGTCATGTATCTCTTTGCACCGGGCATGATGGCAGTACTCTCTCCCGTCGACGCCATCTGCGACTTAGGCACACGCTGTCTTCGCATAGAGGCTTTTGCCGAACCGTTCTTTGCGGCCAGCATCGTGACCTATTGTGTCTGCGTGGGAGCCGGCGACACTTTCAAGCCTGCCGCCATCAACCTGGGAACAATGTGGTTGGTGCGCCTCACCCTGGCCTATGCCCTCTCGCAGCGCTTCGGCCTGGAAGGTGTATGGATAGCCATGGCCACCGAACTGACTTTCCGCGGCATCCTGTTCCTCATCCGCCTCTATCGTGGCAGCTGGATGAACAGTTTTCTGAAAGCGAAGGGCTGAAAAACAGAACCTAATGTTAGGTTATGTTAGTGGAATGTTAGTTTAATGTTAAGAATGCAGGCATTTTGGGAAAAAACTTCCCAAATGCTTGCTTTGTCGTTAGAAATGTGCTACTTTTGCAGCATCAAGTTTATGAAAGAAGAATAAATACACATTATTATATATATAAACCAACATCAGCTATTATGAAACTTAAAAAGTTTTTTGCTGCAGCCATCGTGCTGCTTACTGCCGGACAGACCATGGCTCAGATGATGCCACCTATCCCGGTAGACAAAGATGTGAGAATAGGCCATTTGGACAATGGTCTGACTTATTACATCCGACACAACAGTTTCCCTGAGCATGTAGCCAGCTTCTACATCGCACAGAAAGTAGGCTCTATCAACGAAAACGACGACCAGCGCGGTCTGGCTCACCTCTTGGAGCACCTCGCCTTCAATGGCTCTGAGCACTTCCAGGGCAACAGCCTTCAGGAATACCTGCAGAGCATCGGTGTGGAATATGGCCGCAACCTCAATGCCTACACCTCTATTGAGAAAACCGTGTACTACTTCACCGACGTGCCCACCACCCGCGTGTCGGCAGTAGACTCATGTATGCTCATCCTGAAAGACTGGAGCAACGGCATCTCTCTCACCAAGGAAGCCATCAACGACGAGCGCGACGTGGTGCACAATGAGTACCGTATGCGCATGGTGGGACAGCAGCGCATACTGGAGCGTGCCCTTCCTAAGCTCTACCCTGGCTGTAAGTATGGCTACCGCATGCCTATCGGACTGATGAGCATCATCGACGGCTGCGACCCAGAGACCCTGCGCGCCTATTACCGCAAGTGGTATCGCCCAGACAACCAGGCTATCATCATCGTCGGCGACGTGGACGTAGACCATATCGAGGCACAAATCAAGAAACTCTTCGGAGGCATCAAGGTGCCAGCCAACGCTGCCAAGGTAGTGCCCGTGGAAGTGCCCGACAACAACCAGGGCATCTACGTGGTAGACAAGGACAAGGAGCAGCAGATGGGCATCTTCCAGATCTTCATGAAGCACGAAGCCACACCCGACTCGCTGAAAAACGGTGTCGACTATCTGCTCAAAGGCTATATGGACAACATCTTTGCCAGCATGATGAATGCCCGCTTCAGCGAGAAATCGCAGGAGCCCGACTGCCCTTATCTGCAGGCAGGAACCAGCATTGGCGACTATCTGCTCTCCAGCACCAAGGAGGCGCTCACTTCCTTCGGCGCTGCCAAGGACGGACAGATGAAGGAGGCTTATGCCGCCGTGATGCGCGAACTGAAGCGTGCACACGACTTCGGCTTCACCGCCACTGAGTATCAGCGTGCCAAGGATGAGTTTATGAGCCAGATGGAGAAGATTTACACCAATCGCGACAAGATGAAGAACGAACAGTTCACCACTCAATATGTGGACAACTTCACCAGCAACGAGCCTATCCCTTCGGTAGAGGACGAATATCAGATCTATCAGATGCTGGTGCCTCACATCCCTGTAGAGGCCGTCAACCAGTACGCCAAGCAGTTGATTTGCGAAACCGACACCAACCTGGTGTCACTCGTCATGATGCGCGAGGCCGACGGTGCTGTTTATCCCACCGAGCAGGAACTTGCCGACATCGTGAAGCAGGTGCGCGGCGAGAAGCTCGAGGCCTATGTGGACAATGTGAAGCAGGAGCCTCTCATCGCCCAGAAGCCTAAGGCTGGCAAGATCAAGAGCACAGCAGAAGACAAGAAGCTGGGATTCAAGACCCTCACCCTCTCCAACGGTGCCAAGGTGGTGCTGAAGAAGACCGACTACAAGGACAACGAGATACAGTTTGCTGCCACAGCCAACGTAGGTTACGCAGCACTCGACAAGGCCGACTACACCTTCGCCTTCATGGGCGGCATGCTGCTCAACGCCAGCGGTCTGGGCCAGTTCTCAAGCAACGACCTCGAGAAAGCCCTCGCAGGCAAGCAGGCAAGCGTGGCTTACACCATCACTCCTTTCAAGCATGGACTCTCAGGCAACTCTACTCCTAAGGACATCGAAACCCTCATGCAGCTCATCTACCTCAAGATGACAGCGCTGAGCAAGGACGAGAAATCGGCTGCCAACCTCCTGAGCACCATCAAGACTGCTCTTGCCAACCAGAGCAAGAACCCAGAGATGGTTTACCAGGATTCGCTGCAGAGCACTATCTACATGGGCAACAAGATGGCACGCATCCCTAAGACCGAAGACCTCGATGCTGTCAACTACGACCGCGTGCTCGAACTGGGCAAGCAGATGTTCACCAATGCCAAGGACTTTACCTTCTTCTTCGTGGGCAACTTCGACGAGGCCACTCTCCTGCCACTCATCGAGCAGTACATCGCCTCTATTCCAAGCAAGGGCGCCAAGCTGAAGAACAAGGCCATCCCTGTAGCTACAGGCGAGGTGAAAAACATCTTCACCAAGAGCATGGAGAACCCAATGTCGCAGGTGACCGAGATATGGTATGCCAAGACTCCTTACACCCTGCAGACAAGCGTGCTCGCCGACATCTCTGCACGATTGCTCCAAATGGACTATCTGCGCAACATACGCGAGAAGCTGAGTGCAGCCTACCATGCAGGAGCCGAGGCAAGCATGGAGCTCGACTGGGACGGACAGCTGGCACTCAGCCTGATCGGCAGCGCACAGCTCAACCCCGAGAAGCTCGACGAGGCTCTGCCTTACTTCTTCTCTGGCCTGAAGAATACCGTAGAGCAGCCTAACGCCAGCGATCTGCATAAGATCAAGGAGATTCTGACCAAGCAGGCTTCGGTAGACGCCAAGTCCAATGGCTACTGGACTGGCATCCTGCGCAACTATGTCATCAACGGCATCGACCTGCACACCGATTACGTGAAGACAGTAAGCAGCGTCGACGGCAAGGCTATAGGCGACTTCCTTAAGAATATCGTCCTCAAGCCAGGCAACCACCTGGAAGTCATCATGAAGGCTACCAAGGAAGAGGCAGGAAAATAAAAGCTCAACGAACTTTTCAGAAATGGGAAGTTAAAGAAGTTAAAGCCATATGCTTTACAGCTAAATATTCTGCAAAAAGCTGTTGGCTTTAACTTCTAACGACCGAAGGGAGTGATAACTTCTTTAACTTCTATAACTTCTCATCCCCAGAGAAAACAATAAAACCATAAAAGGTCCCGTCGCAGAACCAAGTTCTGTCAACGGGACCTTTTACGTTACACGGGAAACGACGTTCCCGGAATGTCAATTCTTTTTGTGTCTTTTTGAGAAAACAATCTCTCTTGTTTTTTAAGCTCTTCTTCTAACCTTGTTAGCGAGGGCTTCACGTCGGTCATGAAGAATCTGCTGGCATTTGTCCTGTGCAAGATTCTCAACCTCTGCATTGACCTTAATTAAACTATAATCCATAACCTATTGCGATTTGTAATGTTGCAAAGGTAAGATATTCTGACTACAAGCACCACGAAAAAAGTGAGAAAAGAACACTAAAAACCTCATTTTTTGACATAAATCAAGGAGAAATAGGAAAAAAACTACAAAAAATATCCATTTTCCTTTCTCCATCTGCGCTTTTTTTGCGATATTTGCACCCGAAAAAGCATAAACTCCACACTGGGCTTCCGAACACAAGAGATTCAGAGGTCCAAAGAGAGAGAAAAAAGGAGTTCTTCAACTTGAAAACATCAAAAAAGTATCAACAAAAATGAAGAAAGTATTCATGATGGTTGCCCTTGTGCTGACATGCACCACAGGCTGCCTTGCCAACGAGACATGCGCCGAGAGCGCCACAACATCCGAAATGAGCAGCCTTCCTGCCAAGAAATCAACCAAGAAAAAGAAGGCTACTACTAAGAAGAAGTCTACCACCACTGCCAAGAAGACTGCCTCCAAATCTTCAACATCGACCGCCACAACAGCTTCCACAGCCACGACAGACTCTTCGAAGACACATTCTGCCGACACTGTCAATACCAAGGCTTCTGCCGTAGGAGTATTAGCAGGACTCTTGGGCTATGCTGGCGGAAACAGCAGCAACAGCACAGGCTCCACCACAAGCAAGGTGGGAAGCATCGTGGGAAGCATTCTCGACAACGTGATTGGCTCAACCACATTCAAGAAAGCCGACCTCTGCGCCCACACATGGAAATATAAATCGCCTGGCTGCGCCTTCACCTCAGAGAACCTGTTGGCGAAAGCCGGTGGCGAAATCGCTGCCAAGAAGGTGGAGGAAAAGTTAAGCACCTATTATCAGAAAGCTGGATTCAGCAGTTCGAACACATACTTCAAGTTCAACGAGGACGGCACCTTCAATGCCAAGATAGACGGAAAGTCATGGAGCGGCACTTACACCTTCGACGAGAAGACTCACGCCATCGACCTGAAAGGCCGTCTGCTGCTTAGCCTCAATGGTTTCGCCACCAAGAACACATCTGGCATCAGCATCCTCTTCGAGTCGAAGAAACTGCTTACCATCATCCAGACGCTGACTGCCCTGAGCGGCAACACCACTCTCGGTACTATCGGCGAAATCTCCAAAAACTATGATGGCATCCGCGTTGGTTTCGATCTCAGTAAATAAATAAACAAATACAAATTTGAGATTTATCGACCTGTACGGTTGGAATTATCAGCACGCCCTGAAAGGGCAGAAGCTCTTAGCCCAGGGCAGCGCCCTGGGTATAATGCCAATCTGCAAGGCGCCCTGTAAGGGCAAAAGCTTTGTATATTGTCCGGTATTTTAAAGCTTTTGCCCTTACAGGGCGACAAGTTTGCGAACATAATAACCCAGGGCGTTGCCCTGGGCTAAGAGCTTCTGCCCTTTCAGGGCGTGCTGCGTAATTCCAATCGTACAAGTCGAGATTTATTCTTGCCAAGAATTTGAGAAATTGTTTCTTGTCAAGAATTTGAGTAATTGTTTCTTATCAAAAATTTGAGAAATTGTTTTTTATCAAGAATTTAAGAATTGGAGATTTATTTATCAACAGAACTTTCTCGTGTCAGGAAGTTATTGAAATTAAAGAAGTTATAGCCCATAGCCTTTTGCCGTATACTTAGCAATAAAGCTTATGGCTCTAACTTCCCCATTTGCGAAAGTAGAATAAAAAATCCCTTTACCACAGATTTCTCTAATTCTAAAATTCTTGATTAAAATGATTTCATTTATTCATTGACCACTTCTACCTGCATCGCGACGTCCTCTTTGGGACGGTCATCACGAAGAGTCTCGCAATTCTGAATCTTCTCCACAACATCGAGCCCCTCTACCACTTCACCGAACACGGTGTATTGTCCGTCGAGGAAAGGCGTGCCGCCCAACTCGGTGTAAACCTTGGTCTGCTCATCGGTAAACTTGGGATAGCCTTGTTCCTTGCAGCGCTTGCGCGTCTCGTCGGCAAGCTCGTCCTGGAGTTTCATCAGTCCCTCACGGTCACGGCTGCGGCGCAGGTTCATGATTTCATCGTGATGCTCGCGAGCCAACTCGTTGAAGACATTCTGCTCGGCCTGCATCGCCATCTGTTTCTCCATCTGGCGCAGCTCGTTCTGTCGATAAGTCTTACCCCACACGATGTAGAACTGGCTTCCGCTGCTCTCGCGCTGTGGGTTCACCTCGTCGCCCAAGCGGGCAGCACTCAAGGCGCCACGCTTATGAAACAGGCGTGGACAGTCTATCTCGGCAGGAATGGTATAGTCTGGTCCGCCCGTTCCCAACATCTTTCCCTTGGGAGCATTCTTGCTGTCGGGGTCACCGCCCTGAATCATAAAGTCCTTGATGACACGATGAAAAAGTGTGCCGTCGAAGTATCCTTCCTTAGCCAATTTTATGAAGTTGTCACGATGACGAGGAGTCTCGTCGTAGAGGCGCACGATGATGTCGCCCTCTGTAGTCTTGATTTTTACTGTTGACATATTTGAATTCGATGATAATTAAATCAACTTTTGATAATGAAGAAGTAAAAGAACTAAAAAATTTCAATTACTTATAATATTCCTCCCACTGCTTCATCGCCTCTTTCCAGTCGGTCTGCTCTCCCTCAGCGATGGCCTGCTGCTCGCGTTCAGCCTCATCGCGGGCCTTGTCGCGCGCACGTTTCGCCTTCATTGCCTCAATAGTGGCATCGTCGAGGATCACGATAGCTCCTCGCTTGATGGCATCTTGCAACTCCTGCTCACCGAAGGCTTTGCCCGGCTCATTGAAGTCGGAGATATTAAACTCGTAGTCGACACGCAGGTCGTGACGTATCTGTTTCTGCTGCAGTCGGTTTCCCGCATTCTTGAGGCGCAGCAACTTTCCTATCTGGCTGATTTCTGCCTGTGAGTATTTATTTCTTCCCATAAATCTTATTTTTCTTTTGCAAAGATAATGGAAAACGAGCGCAAAACATCAAGTTTGCTTGATTTTTTTGCCGAAATGCAGCTAATTTTCTGCAAAAATTCACCATTTTTTGCCACACTGCATCCTTATCAAATCTGAAGACACCAGACTTTTGTCACGATTGCCATTTCCCTGTCATCCTGTTTTTGTAAGGTTTTTAGACATTCCCAACAAGAAATCCGCCCCACCAAACTGCACCCACTGATAAGCAACAGCTCTGTCACGACAAAGCTCCAAGACGAAAAACAGCTCCACCGCCTCGGAAGTTTGACCGATGAAACCGCTAAAAATAGATTTTCAGCCATTTTCTCGCACTCTTTTCCTACCATTCCAAGAACAAAAAAATGATATTCACAAAACTTCACAACAAGTATTCTCCATCCACACACATCAACAAGAAATGTTGTTATATTTTACCAGAAGTCCTAATCTTGTCATTTTTGTCAAAGTCATTTTTGTCATTTTCGATTTTGAAAATGAAAAAAAGTTCTATAAAGAATATATATAAATATATATATTTATATATATT
>OMCT01000583.1_pt1 | contig 27657 bp, 25 predicted proteins | sample 1674301 | NCBI WGS metagenome assembly OMCT01 (sample SAMEA103958158, study PRJEB25191) | human gut metagenome
AGCCCATGCGCGAGCGCCCGATTGCCGACCTTTTGGCAGCCCTGCGGGAACTTGGTGCTGAGATCACCTGTGAACAAAATGAGGGCTTTCTGCCGCTTCGGTTTTCACCGGTGAAGCCGCGCGGCAACGTGGTGCATATCCGAGGCAACGTCTCAAGTCAGTACCTGACGGCGCTTCTCATTATTTCGCCGCTGATAGCCCCTGCCGAAGGCCTCAAAATCGTGATTGAGGGAGAGCTCATCAGCCGCCCCTACATCAAAATCACGACCACCATGATGGCCGCGTTCGGTGTTAAGGTGACGGAACTGCCCGACGGCTTTCTCGTGACGCCGGGGCAATACCGTGCGGTAGAACAGTACGCCGTGGAGGGCGACGCCTCGGGTGCAAGTTACTTCCTCGCTTTAGGCGCCTTGGCGGGCGGCCCCGTGCGCGTTGTCGGGGTCGGCCAAAATGCGCTTCAGGGGGATGCGGCCTTTACGGACCTTCTGGAAATGATGGGCGCGCGGATTGTGAAGGGCGAAAACTTCATTGAGGCCTCGGCCCCGGCAGACGGCATTCTCAAGGGGATTGACGCGGACTGTACGCTCATCCCGGACGCCGCCATGACGCTCGTGCCGATGGCGCTGAAAACGCGGGGGAAGGTGCGGTTGACCGGCATCGGCTCCTGGCGCGTGAAGGAAACGGACCGCATTCACGCGATGGCAACCGAAATGCGCAAATTCGGCGCTGAAGTCACCGAAGGCCCGGACTGGCTTGAAGTGAGCCGCGGCGTGAAGCCCCTTCCCGAAAAAGTGACGGTTGCCACCTATGATGACCACCGCATGGCGATGAGCTTTTCGCTGGCGGCGACGGTGGGTGTCACAACCGTGATTCTCGATCCGGGCTGCACCGCAAAGACCTATCCGGCCTATTTCACTGATTTTTTCCGGTTAATTCACTCAAAGTGATGCCCGTGGGGCATCGGGTAGTAAAAACGATGGTTGACGTTATTGCAATCGACGGACCTACGGCAAGCGGCAAGGGCACCGTGTCAGCGCGTGTTGCCGCAAAGCTCGGGTTTCATTATCTGGACAGCGGCGCGCTTTACCGCCTCTGCGCCTTAAGAGCCATGAAGTCGGGGGGCGACCTGAAAAACGAGGCGGTCTGCGCTGAAGAGGCCCGAACCATGCATCCCGTCTTTAAGGACGGCCGAATTGTTTTGGACGGCGCGGATGTGACCGAAGCCATCCGCACCGAAGAGGTGGGGCTTGCCGCAAGCGTTGTGGCGGCCTACCCCTCGGTACGGGCTGAGTTACTTGACCTGCAGAGGCGCTACGCTCAGGCTCCGGGCCTGGTGGCGGACGGCCGCGACATGGCTTCCGTGGTGTTTCCTGATGCCCCTTTAAAGGTCTTTTTGACGGCTACGCCTGAAGCGCGCGCAATGCGCAGATATAACCAGTTGATTGAAAAAGGAATTTCTGCTAACCTTTCAAATCTTACCCGGGATTTGGCCGAACGCGACCGTCGGGACCGCGAACGCGCGGTTGCGCCCTGCGTGCCGGCAGCGGATGCGCACGTCCTAGACAGCTCGGATCTCACGATTGAAGAGACCGTGGATCAGATCATGGCGTGGTGGCGGAAGCTTCCCCGGTAAAGAACCGTTTTTCAGCCTTAAAGGCCGCCGGGGGCTTTTAGGGAAATTTAAAGCAACACCGCCCCATCGGTCTGACATTTCAGACTCCCGGACGGGCGAGATCATTAACGATTTAACTACATGTCCAACAATACCAATACCGAATCTTTTGCCCAGCTCTTTGAAGAGAGCCTTGCCAAGCAGGAAATGCGCCAGGGCGAAGTCATCACCGCTGAAGTTGTCCGCGTTGACTACAACTACGTTGTCGTGAACGCCGGCCTTAAGTCTGAAGCTTATGTGCCCATCGAAGAATTCAAGGATGACCGCGGTGAAGTGACCGTGCAGCCCGGCGACTTCGTTTCCGTGGCAATTGAATCGGTTGAAAACGGCTACGGCGATACGATCCTCTCCCGCGACAAGGCTAAGCGCCTTGCTGCCTGGATGAACCTCGAAAAGGCTCTGGAATCCGGCGAACTCGTCACCGGCACCATCACCGGGAAGGTGAAGGGCGGCCTCACCGTCATGACCAACGGCATCCGCGCGTTCCTGCCGGGCTCCTTGGTCGATACGCGTCCTGTGAAGGATACGACCCCGTACGAAGGCAAGACCCTCGAATTCAAGGTCATCAAGCTTGACCGTAAGCGCAACAACGTTGTTGTCTCCCGCCGCGCCGTTGTGGAAGCGAGCATGGGCGAAGAACGCGCCAAGCTCCTTGAAACGCTCGCCGAAGGCGCCGTTGTCAAGGGTATCGTCAAGAACATCACCGACTACGGTGCGTTCGTTGATTTGGGCGGCATCGACGGCCTTCTGCACATCACCGACCTCGCCTGGCGCCGCGTGCGTCACCCGAGCGAAGTCGTTCAGGTCGGCCAGGAAATCGAAGCCAAGGTTCTTAAGTTCGACAAGGAAAAGAACCGTGTTTCTCTGGGCCTCAAGCAGTTGGGCGAAGATCCGTGGATCGGCATTGCCCGCCGCTATCCGCAGGGCACCCGTCTCTTCGGCAAGGTCACCAACATCACCGACTACGGTGCTTTCGTTGAAATCGAAAGCGGCATCGAGGGCCTGGTGCACGTCTCCGAAATGGACTGGACCAACAAGAACGTCGATCCGAAGAAGGTTGTGCAGTTGGGTGACGAAGTCGAAGTCATGGTTCTTGACATCGACGAAGAACGCCGCCGTATTTCTCTCGGCATGAAGCAGTGCAAGGCCAACCCCTGGCAGGAATTCAACCAGAGCCACAAGAAGGGTGACAAGGTGAAGGGCCAGATCAAGTCCATCACCGACTTCGGTGTGTTCATCGGACTGCCCGGCGGCATTGACGGCCTCGTGCACCTCTCTGACCTCTCCTGGAACGAACCGGGCGAAGAAGCCGTCCGTAAGTACAAGAAGGGCGACGAAGTCGAAGCCATGGTTCTCGCAATCGACACCGACCGCGAACGCATCAGCCTCGGCATCAAGCAGCTGGGCGGTGATCCGTTCTCTTCCTTTGCCGGCACCCATGAAAAGGGTACGCTCGTCAAAGGCACGGTGAAGGCCGTTGACGCCAAGGGCGCCACGATCGACCTCGGTGACGACACCGAAGGGTATCTGCGTGCTTCCGAAATCTCGAGCGAACGCGTGGAAGACGCCACGACGCAGCTCAAGGTCGGTGACACGGTTGAAGCCCTCATCATCAGCGTTGACCGTAAGAACCGCTCCATCCAGCTCTCCATCAAGGCTAAGGATGCCGCGCAGACCCGCGAAGCGCTTGACCGCGTCAACAGCGACGCTTCCGCCGGTACCACCAACCTTGGTGCTCTGCTCAAGGCTAAGCTTGAACAGAAGTAATCAGGGTGGTGTCTATGCGGGCTCTTACCAAGTCTGAACTGATCGACAAGGTCTTTGCCCGCCACGGTAGCCTCACCAACCGCGAGGCCGACGAGGCGGTCAACGAGATCCTCAAAACGATCATCAGCGCGATGAGCCACGGCGTTCGCGTCGAAGTCCGCGGTTTCGGCAGCTTCAGTCTGAAGCACCGTGCAGCGCGCACGGGCCGCAACCCCCGGACGGGTGCCACCGTCGAAGTCCCGGCCAAATTTGTTCCGCACTTCCGTGCAGGCAAAGAAATCCGTGACGCGATGAACGGCAGAGCAGGTGTGACTCCTCTGAAGTAACACCTGACACAGTTCGCGAATACTGCGCTCATTCGCACAAAACGGCTTTCGAAGCTTTCCTTCGGGGAAAAACTTCGGGAGCCGTTTTCTTTTGCGTCTGTTGTCTGAAATTCTTGTATGGAAGAATCTTTGGGCGAAACCGCGCGAAATTCTTTTACAAAAGAATTTCGCGCAGAAAAGCGGACGAAATTCTTCTGTGGAAGAAACTTTTTGCCGAACAATGTAAGGCGGCACTGTGTGCGGCGTTATTCAGCTAAAACGAAGGAGAGGAAAACGAAACGACAGCGGCGGACAGCACTTGAAAAAATATGCCTTCAGCCGTGTCGGCAGTGCATAATACGCAAATTGGGCAGTAACCCTTTGAACTTTGGTTTCCACAGCAGGATTGATTGATATGCGATTGACGGCTGCAGCAGCACTTCTGGTGGCGATCGGTTTTTCGGCTCAGGCCGCAGACCTCGGCACGCTTTCCGTGACTTCCCGTTTAAATGAGCCCCTGTCGGCGCGGCTTACCGTCAACAATGTCGATCCCAAGGTCGAGCCCCTGGTGGTTCGTCTTGCGCCCGAAGCAACTTATGACCGCATCGGCAAGAAGCCGCTTGCGGCCGACACGGGCCTGGAACTGACGCTTGAAAGTAAGTCCCCTTGGGCTGTCCGCATTAAAAGCGAAAAGCCCGTGACCTCACGGGACTTCCCGCTCATTGTGGAACTTAACGACGGCGGCAAACTCTCCGCCAAGTACTACCGCATCCGCCTGGAACCGGCAGTTGCGCCGGCTCCGGCCGCAGCGCCCAAGGCGACAGCTCAGGCGCAGACAAAGCAGGCTGCTCCCTCGGCAGGGAAACTCCCGTCAACGGCCGCCATGCCCTCGGTTGAAACGAAGAAGGCAGAACCTGCCTCAAAACCCGCACCCGCTAAGCGCGAAACGGTGAAGGCAAAGCCTCAGGTGAAACCCGCTTCCGCGAAGACCACAACCAATAAGCCGCAGTACACGCTCGCCGATCCCATTATCGTGAAGCCCGGCATGACGATGTGGTCGATTGCCAACCTCTTGGTGCCGCGCTATGAGGGGGCGCGTACCGAAGAAGTGCTGGTGGCTTTGATCCGCCGCAACCCTGCTGCCTTTAAAAACGGCCGTATCAGCGGGCTTAAACCCGGTGCCCGCTTAAATGCGCCCACACAGGCGCAGGTCGATGCCGTCGGCACCGACGTTGCCTGGTGCCTTGTGCATGTGACGCCTAATGCGGATATGCGTAAGGCCCCCTCGGCACGAAACTTGAACCGTGCGCATCAGCGCATGAAGCAAGCCCGCATTGCCTGGACGCCGAAGAAACCGGCGGCTGAGGTTCAAAAGCCCGCTGTCAAACCCGCTGAGCCCATGAAGCCCGCGGCGCCTGAAGCAAAGCCTGAAACGGCGGCTCCGGCCGCAGCTACTGCGGCTGCCGCTGCGACAGCAGCAGCAACGACTGAAGCTCTGACGCCCGCAGCAGCACCTGAAGAAACAAAACCCGCTCAAACGCAGACAACCAAGACCGAACCCGCGGCCGACACGCAGCCCGTAATGACGGCGCAGCCCGCGGTTGAAGAAAAGACCGAGGAAGAAGGGAGCAGCGCCTGGCTCTGGGGCCTCTTGATTATTCTCATCGCTGCTGCCGCAGGCGGCTGGTTTGTCTGGCGCCGCAAGAAGGAAAAGGAAGAGTTTGAACGCACCGAGCGCACCATCCGCTTTCTGAGGCCGGAACCGACCACGCCGCAGCAGGTGCGGAACATGGATGAGTTGCTCACGAAGCGCATGGAAGCTGACGCTGCGGCAAAGCGCGGCTTTGACGCAGCGCCCGCCGCAACAGCGACCGCAACCGCTGCCGCAGCGGCAACGGTGACGGCTTCTGAGACGAAGGCACCTGAAACTGCGGCTCCGCAGCCTGCTGCCGAAGTTAGGCCCGAAGTGAAGGCTCAGGCGCCTGAAGAAGAGCCCCGTCCCTTTACGCTCACGAGCACGTCTTCGGGGATGCAGATTCAGCCGCCCGAGGCTTTTTCCGCGGAAACCCCGGTAACGGCAGAGGACGGTCACAGCCCCGAAGCGATGGCCGTGAAGCTCGCCGCTGCCCAGCAAAAGATTGATGCGGGGTTCCCGGACGATGCCGAGAAACTTCTGCGTGAAGTAAAGCTCTTCGGCACGGACGAGCAGAGAGCCGCCGCAGAGCGCCTTCTTGACGCCGTGCGCCGCGTTTAAGCCGGATGCAGGAACGCTTTCCCTACGCGCCGGAGGCGGCTTTCCGCACGGCGCTCGGTATTGAATACACGGGCACGCACTATAACGGCTGGCAGACGCAGCCTGACGGCCGTACGGTGCAGGATGTGCTGGAACGTGCCATAAAGCGGTTTCTCACGAAGCCCGCAGGCACCATCTGCGCGGGCCGCACGGACGCCGGTGTGCATGCCACGGGCCAGGTGGTGCACGTTGATACGGACTGTGAGCGTCCGGTCACTTCCTGGGTGAGGGCACTTAACACCTTTTTGCCCGACGATATCGCGGTCCGCTGGGCTGTGCCCGTAAACGACCGTTTTCATGCGCGTTTTTCCGCGCGCAGCCGGACGTATCAGTACTGGATTCTGAACGACCGGATCCGCTCGGCCGTTAATTTCGGGCGCACGGGCTGGGTTTGGCGGCCGTGTGATGAAGAGAGGATGCGCGAGGCCGCGGCCTGCCTTATCGGGGAACACGACTTCTCAAGTTTCCGTGCAGCGGACTGTCAGGCGGCAACCCCGGTGCGCACGATGACGGCAATCAATATTGTGCGTCGAGGCCGTTATATTGGCATTGAACTCACCGCAAACGCCTTTTTGCAGCACATGGTGCGAAATATCGTGGGGTCGCTTATTTACGTGGGCGTGGGCCGCGAGAAGCCTGAGTGGATGAAAGAAGTGCTTGAAGCGAAGGAAAGAGCCGCTGCAGCGCCCACTTTTGACGCTGCAGGGCTATATCTCGTGGGAGTGGGGTATCCGGATTTTCCGGAAATTCCGGTGAAGGGATCTGACCCCTTTTAACCGTTTTGCCGGGCGTTACGTACGCTCGGGTGCGGCAGGGGCTTGAGGCGTACAATGGTCGCGCCCGCACCGCCGTCCCTTTCATAGGGTTCGGCAAACGCAACGACGGCGTCAAACTGCTTGAGCCATCGGCGCACTTTTTCCTTGAGAATGGACTGACGGTCCGGGTTGCTGTTGCCCTTGCCGTGGATGATGCGCACGCAGAGACGTTCGTTTGTCTGTGACTTGCGGATAAAGTCAATCACAGCTTCGCGGGCTTCTTCCACAAACATCCCGTGAAGGTCGAGTTGCCCCACAACACACCAGCGGCCGCGTCTGAGGTCGCGCGGCACATCCGGCCCCACTTCAGGACGCCGGAAGGAAAGGCCGTCTTCACTTTCGAGAAACTCGATCGAATCGGCTTCGTCGCTTAAGGATTCGGCAAGCACCGCTTTGTTGTCGGCAATCGTCTGCTGCGGCACCGGAGCGGGCTTTTTCTTTTCGTGCTGGGCGCGTTTGTCATTTCCGAGCGGCTCAACGCCCGCTTTTTTCATCGCGGCGGCAAAGCTGATGTCGGCGTCTTTACTCGCTGCGGAGAGCTTTACGCCCTGCGCGGCGCGCACGCCCGTACGGTTCATTTCCTTTAAAAATTCCAGTGTACCCTGGGCAATGCGTTGCTCTACTTTTTCCTGCCGAAGTTTTTCTTCAGCTCGTTCACGATGGCGGGCTTTGAGTTCCGCAGACATCGGTTTTAAAGCGTCAAATGCATTTCCCATAGGTACACCTTCATTTTCAAGAATTACTTGCCGAGCGACTCCAGGTAGCGCTGCGCGTCAAGCGCGGCCTTGCAGCCCGAAGCGGCACTGGTGACTGCCTGACGGTAGATCGGGTCAGCGCAGTCGCCCGCGGCAAAGACGCCCTTAATGTTAGTCGCAGTACGCGCTCTCGGATCGGTTTCGGTGACGATGTAGCCGTCCTGCATCGTGACCTGGCCGTCAAAGATCTTGGTGTTGGGGCTGTGGCCGATCGCGATAAAGACGCCGTCCACGGTAATCGTGTCAACCGTGTCGTTTTCGGTGTTGCGGATTGCAAGGGCGTTCACGGCATTGTCGTTACCGAGCACTTCCTTCACTTCGTAGGGGGTGTGCAGCACGATCTTGCCTTCGTTGACCGCATCCATCAGGCGGTCCACCATGATGGGTTCGGCGCGGAAGGTGTCACGGCGGTGCACGAGGTGCACGATCGAGGCAATCTGCGAGAGGTAGAGGGCTTCTTCAAGCGCGGCATTACCGCCGCCCACGACCGCAACCGGCTTACCTTTGTAGAAAAAGCCGTCGCAGGTTGCGCAGGCCGAGACGCCGCGGCCGCGGTACTTGGTTTCGCTCTCAAGCCCCAGGTACTTCGCGGAAGCACCGGTCGCGATGATGAGGGCATCGCAGGTGTAGTTGTTGAGGTCACCTTCCAGGCGGATCGGCTTTTCGTTCAAATGCGTCGTGTGAATCGTGTCAAAGACGATCTTCGTCTGGAAACGTTCGGCGTGAGCCTGAAGGTTTGCCATCAGCTGTGGGCCTTCGATGCCGTTTTGGGCGCCGGGCCAGTTGTCAACTTCAGTGGTGGTCATGAGCTGACCGCCCTGTTCCATACCGGTGATGATGACGGGCTTCAAATTAGCGCGGGCTGCGTAAACTGCAGCGGTATAACCGGCAGGGCCGGAACCCAGGATGAGAACCGGGGCGTGAATCACATCAGACATTACAGTAACTCCAAATTTCAAAGGGGTGTCTGCACAAAAAGCGCTGCTTCAAGACCGAGAATTTGAAGCGGCTGCAGTCACCATGTGTTGCGGTGATTATACGAAAGGGCCCTTTCAAATAAAGGAAAGTTCACACAGATCGTTGCAACTGACGTTCGGGTTTTATCGTCATCATAGGAAGATGCTTGTCGGAGGCCTCGCTTTTTACGGACACGTGCCTTCCGTGGGGGGTGATAAAATTGACTCCCTGAGAAAATTGAAAAAAACAACACGAAATCAATAATAATTGTCTTGATAAAGGAACTGCCATGACTAAAAGTTTCCCAACCTGTGGAACTATAGCCGCTTAGGCAGGCGTCGCTGCAGAGCTGGCGGCCGGTGTAACTTTACGGGGACGCCCGCGCGGGCGTTTCGGTCCCACAAACTCCAACTTCTGCTTTCTCGGCCTGCCGGGCTTCTTATGCTCCCCATCTTTTCCCAAGATTTGGGCATAATGAGAAAATCAGGGGCTTTCAGCCCCTTTGTGCGGGGCAAGAGAACCGCTGCAACAATTTCTGAGGGAGAAACACATGCATTTCAAGCGCTGGCAGAAAGCGGCGGTTCTGGTGGCTGCCGCAGCGGCGGTTCTTTCCGGCTGCGGGGATAAAAAGACGCAGGAGGCGGCAAAACCCGCCGAACAGACGATCGGCATCGTGCAGCTTGTGGAGCATTCGGCACTGGATGACGCCAACCGCGGCATTGTCGACGCCTTAAAGGCGCGCGGCATCAAGCTTGCAATCGACCAGCAAAACGCGCAGGCTGATCAGTCGAACCTTAGAAACATCGCCCAGCGCTTCGTTTCGCACAACTACCCCCTGATTTTCGCGATTGCAACGCCTGCGGCTCAGACCGCCGCCAACGCCACCACAACGATTCCGATTGTGGCAACGGCGGTGACGGACTTTGCGGTTGCAAAGCTCGTCAAAGACAACGCCAAGCCCGGCACGAACGTGACGGGGTCCTCCGACATGAACCCGATTGCGGCGCAGATTGAACTTCTCACGCAGCTTGTGCCGGGCGCGAAGACCGTCGGCACGATCTACAACAGCTCGGAAATCAATTCGCAGTTTCAGGTGGAACTTGCGAAGAAAGAACTCGCAAAGAAGGGCATTGAACTCGTGGAAGCCACGGTTTCCAGCGTAAACGACGTGCAGCAGACCGCGCAAAGCCTTGTGGGTAAGGTGCAGGCGATTTATCTGCCCACTGATAACGTGATGGCCTCAGCGATGCCGGCGCTCTACCGCATCACCAAGGAAGCCAAGATCCCCGTGATTCCGGGGGAAGCCGCGCTTCTTAAAAACGGCGCGCTTGCCACGGTCGGTATTGACTACTACACGATCGGAAAACTCGCAGGCAACATGGGCGCCGATATTCTGGAAGGGAAGGGCAAGCCCGAAACCATGCCGATTCAGTACCAGACGGAATTTACGGCTGTGGTAAACCCGACGGTCGCGAAGGAACTCGGCATCACCATTCCTGAAGCGATCGCAAAGACCGCCAAAAACGTTCAATAATTATTGACTCCGTCCCGTTTTCCGGCGTGCGGGAAGCGGGACTCTTTCTTTTTGAAGTGAAGCTAAAGCGATGCTTGACTTACTGATTCCGACCGTAGCGCAGGGGCTTTTGTGGGCCCTGATGGCCCTGGGTGTCTACATCACGTTTCGGGTGCTCGATATTGCCGACCTTTCGGTTGAAGGCACGTTTCCGCTGGGAGCAGCGGTAGCGTCCACCGTGCTCGCTTCAGGCTACGGCGTAGGCACCGCCTTTATCCTCGCGGCGGTCACAGGGGCCCTTGCGGGCGTCATTACGGCGCTTTTAACCACCAAACTCAAGATCCCGGCTCTCTTGGCCGGTATCCTCACGATGATCGGGCTTTACTCGATTAATCTGCATGTGATGGGGAAAGCCAACGTCTCGCTTCTTCGCGTTGACACGGTCTTTAGTTTCGTGAGGGACTGGGGGCTCACGGACGCTCAGGCCACTTTCATTGTGGGCCTTGTTGCCGTCATTCTGGTGGGCTGCGCCATCTACTGGTTCTTTGGTACGGAATTGGGCACAAGCATCCGCGCAACGGGCTTTAATCCCCAGATGGCCCGGGCGCAGGGGATTAACACCGACACCATGGTGATCCTGGGGCTTTTGATCAGCAACCTTCTCGTGGCGCTTTCAGGCGCGCTTGTTGCGCAGTCCAACGGTTTTGCCGACGTCGGTATGGGAACCGGCACGATTGTGATCGGGCTTGCTTCCGTCATTATCGGTGAGGTGCTCTTCGGTACCCGAAGCTTTAAAAACTGCCTCATTGCCGTGATTCTCGGCTCGATCGTCTACCGCCTTGTGATTGCCGTGGTGCTGCAGCTCGGGATGCCCCCGAACGACCTCAAGCTCTTTACCGCCGTACTGGTGGCCGTTGCGCTTTCCATGCCGATGTTAAAAGGCAAACTGAAACTGCGCCGCATCGTGAAGTAACTTCCGGGAAAAAAAGAAAATGCTCATCGTTAAAGACGTTCATAAAACATTTTTTCCGGGCAGCGTCAACGAGAAAAAGGCCCTGCAGGGCGTGGATCTGACGCTCAAAGACGGCGACTTTGTGACCGTGATCGGTTCCAACGGCGCCGGTAAGTCAACGCTTTTAAACGCTGTGGCAGGCGTCTTTCCGATTGACACGGGCCGCATTGAAATCAGCGGCACCGACGTTACGAAGATGCCGGAATACCAGCGGGCCCGCTTTATCGGCCGCGTTTTTCAGGATCCGATGAAGGGGACGGCCGCGGGCATGATGATTGAGGAAAACCTCGCGATGGCCGCGCGCCGCGGCAAGCGCCCGGGGCTGCGCTGGAGTTCTCAGGGCGAACAGACCGAGCGCTTTAAGGCGATGTTGAGAGAACTCGACCTGGGGCTTGAGGACCGGATGACCGCGCACGTGGGGTTGCTTTCGGGCGGCCAGCGTCAGGCGGTGACGCTTCTGATGGCTACGCTTGTGCGCCCCGAACTTTTACTGCTTGACGAACACACTGCAGCGCTTGACCCCAAGACCGCGGAAAAAGTGCTGCAGCTCACTGACCGCATCGTCCGTCAGCACAACCTCACCACCCTCATGATCACGCACAATATGCGTGACGCACTGCGCTTTGGAAACCGCCTCATCATGATGCATGCCGGGCGCGTGGTGGAAGATATTCCGGGGGATGTGAAAAAGACGCTCGCCGTGCCTGATCTTCTGGATCTCTTTGAAAAGCGGGCCGGCAAGGACGTGGCTGTCGGCGACGCGATGCTGCTGGGGTAAAGAAAAAGCGCAGATCCGTTTTTTGCGGTCCGCGCTTTTTTACTTCTTAATGCTCTTTTTTCAGCTGAAAGATCTTAAGAGTATGCAGATACTTCCAAGCCAAGGCCACAATGACGGGCCCTGAAGCCGCGGAAATTACGCCCAGAAGCAGAATCATCGAAAGGTTGTTCTTCACAATCGGGATGTTGCCGAAGAGGTACCCGAGGCCGATCAGACCCACGGCCCAGATGACGGCCCCCAGGCCCGAATAAAGTTCAAACCGGCCTATGCTCATCTTGGCGGCACCGGCCACAAGCGGCGCAAAGGCACGCACGATCGGCACGAAACGCGCGAGAACAATCGTTTTGCCGCCGTGCTTTTCGTAGAAAACCTGCGTTTTCTGGAGTTTTTTCGCATCAATCCAGCGAATTGACCCGTCGTAGATGCGGTTACCGAGCCAACGCCCGGTGTGAAAGCCGAGCGTATTGCCGAGGCACGCTCCGAGAATGACCGCAAGCATCAGCCCCCAGGGGCTCATGGTGCCTGCAGCCGCAACGGTCCCCGCCACAAAAAGCAGTGAATCCCCCGGCAGAAACGCCATCACCACAATGCCGGTTTCCAGAAAGAAAATAAGGAACATGGCGGCATAAACAAGCCAGCCGTATTCGGTGGCGAGCGTCACCAGAAAATGATCGGCGTTCGTGAAAAGCTCGGTAACGAGGGAGAGGAAATCCATTGCGCAGACAGGGCGTTTGTTTAATCGAATGCCCGTAATCATAGCGTTATCGGCTCACGCCTGACGGTACTTTGTTGCACAAAGAAATACACGGCAGCAGGCACTCTGACCAAGGTATCGAAAGACCGTATCAACCGCTCACACCCGCGCCCGTATAATCGTCCGAACGAACGTTAAGACTCATCCCTCATGACCACGGAAAACCGAGAAGTGCGCCATATTCACGCACTGCCTGATCAGCTCATCAGCCAAATCGCCGCGGGCGAAGTTATTGAACGCCCGTCGTCGGTCGTTAAAGAACTCGTTGAAAACGCGGTGGACGCGGGTGCCAAAACCGTGCAGGTGCGCTTGGAAGAGGGCGGCATCAAACGGATCAGTGTCACGGACGACGGCTGCGGGATTCCGCCCGAGGAGCTGGGTCTCGCGCTCACGCGTCACGCGACCAGTAAGATCAGTAATCTCCTGGATCTTGAGAAGGTCGCGAGTTTCGGTTTCCGCGGTGAGGCGCTCGCGTCGATTGCCTCGGTGGCTGACGTTACGCTGACAAGCCGTACGGCCGGCATGAGCACCGCGCAGCGCATCACGCCTGCCGGTGAAATTACGGTGGCGCCCGGGGACACCGGCACTACCGTGGAAGTCGAAGACCTCTTTTACAAAACCCCGGCACGCCGTAAGTTTTTAAAGGCGGTGAGAACCGAGAGCGCACACGTTGTGGAGCAGATCGAGCGCATGGCGCTTTCAAGCCCCGAGGTTGAATTCCGGGTGACGGTCGACGGTAAAAGCGCCCTGATTCTTCCTGCACAAACGCAGGAAGAACGCATCTTTGCCGTGATGCCTCAGGACTTTAAGGTCAACAGCCGCGCGGTTGCCGCCGAAGGTTTTGACATGCGCATCACGGGGTTTGCCGGGCTGCCGCGCGCGGCCAAAGCCCGCACGGCCGATCAGTACTTTTTCGTAAACGGCCGCTTTGTGAGGGACAAAGTCCTGCAGCACGCGGTGAGAACCGCTTACGCGGACGTCCTGCACGGCGCCGTGCAGCCCCTGTATTGCCTCATGCTTGAAATCAACCCGGTGAAGGTGGACGTCAACGTTCACCCGCAAAAGTCCGAGGTGCGGTTCCGTGACAGCGCGCAGGTGCACAGTTTTGTGAGCCGCGCGATTTCTGAGGCGCTGGCAAGAAGCTGTGAAACCGGGGAGAGCGGTGCCACGCTTCTGCCGCAGACTGAGGGCGGTACGCCGTCGATTAACGAACCTTCCGCCGCAGCCCTACGGGAAGCCTCTTTCCCGAAAAATTTCCGCGCAAAGACCGGACAGAGTTTCGGCGCCAAGCCCAAGCCCCTTTCCGCTTCGGAGTGGCTTAACGTCTTTGCGACCAAACCGAAAGAAGCGCAGACTGAGAAGCCCGCCGCACCGGCGCCTTTAGAGCGTCCGGCAGCGCCCGTTGTCACTGAGACCACGGCCGCAGACATGCTTACGGTGCCTCAGCAGCAGTCAGTCCCCGAGCCTCCCGCCTACGCCGGGAACGTGCCTCTGGCAATGGACGAACCTCAGGCGGAAAAAGCGCTCCCCCACTACCGGCTCGGTAAGGCCCTGGCGCAGCTTGCGGGGATTTATATCCTCGCTGAAAACGACCGGGGACTCGTGATTGTCGACATGCATGCCGCGCACGAGCGCATCAACTACGAGCGCTTAAAGCGCGAAGCCAAAACATCGATTTCCACGCAGGCGCTCCTGGTCCCTGTGGTCTTTCGGGTGACGGCCGCGGAAATGGCCGCGTTTGAAGAAGCGGGCGACACGCTCACAAAGCTCGGGCTTGAGGTGAGCCGCTCCGGCGAAGACGCGCTTGCGCTGCGCAGTATCCCGGCGGTGTTTGCGGACGGCCGCGCCGATGCCGAGGGGCTCGTTCGGGGCGTGCTGCAGGATCTGGCGGAATTTGGTGTGACGTCCTTAACCGAAGAGCTCCGCAACAAGTGCCTCTCCACCATGGCCTGCCACGGGTCGGTGAGGGCGCACAGGATTCTGACGCTGCCGGAAATGCAGGCCCTTTTGCGGCAGATGGAAATGACGGAGCGGGCGGATCAGTGCAATCATGGGCGGCCTACCTGGCGCGAAATCACGATTGAAGAGCTTGATAAGTTTTTCCTGCGGGGTCAGTGATGCAGCCGCGTGCGCTCATGATTCTCGGGCCCACGGCAAGCGGCAAAACCGCGCTTGCCCTGACCCTGGCCCGCAAGCTCCCCGTTGAAATCATTTCGGTTGACTCAGCCCTTATCTACCGCGGCATGGACATAGGCTCGGCCAAACCCACGCGCGAAGAACTTGCCCTCTGTCCGCACCACCTGATTGACATCCGTGAAATCGATGAAAGTTACAGTGCGGCCGACTTTCGCACCGACGCCTTGCGCCTTATTGATGAAATTCACGCGCGCGGTCGGTTTCCCCTTATTGTCGGGGGAACGATGCTTTACGCCAAAGCCTTACGGGAAGGGATTGACGAACTGCCTTCGGCCGACCCCGGGGTAAGGGCTGCCGTCTTAAAAGAGGGCAAAACCTTCGGGTGGCCCGCGATGCACGAAAAACTTGCGGAGGTCGATCCCGTGACCGCCGCGCGGCTCGCGGTTAACGACAGTCAGCGCATCAGCAGGGCGCTGGAGATTTACCGTCAGACGGGGCGGGCGATTTCGGATTATCAAAAGGGGGAGTCTCAACCCGACCCGACGATTGTGACCGTGGGCCTTGTGCCCGGCGACAGAGCGCACCTGCATCGGGTGATCGGCGGGCGTTTTGACGCCATGGTGGCTTCAGGCCTTTTGGATGAAGTTGCAGGCCTCATGAAGTCCCCTCGCTTTATCCGGGAGTCCCCGGCCATGCGCTGTGTGGGTTACCGGCAGGCTGTGGATTATCTTCTCGGGGAATGTACGTGGGAAGCGTTTCTCGAGCGCGCCAAGGCCGCAACGCGGCAGCTCGCGAAGCGCCAAATGACGTGGCTGCGCTCGATGAAGGCCGTGACCGTTTTTGATCCGTATGCTGAAGAAGCAGGGGCTCTAGCCGGTAAGCTGATGCAGTTGACGGACGCCGAACGGGGCTGATGACGGAGAGCTGCTGTGTTTGTGCTTTCGGGTTCTGAATTAACAGAGAGGCAGAGATGAGTCTTACGTATTGGCTTGTGCTTTTGGTTGGGTGCGGTGTTACAGCGTTCGGACTGTATCTCAAGTGGCTTGACAGCAGGGGACTCCAGCAAAAAGTAATCACGCAAGAGCCGGCACGGAAAGCAAAAAATTTGTCCTGATTCGTGAAGCAGCGGGATTTCCGGCAGATTAACTGAGCCGTAAGTTGAAGAGCCTTTTCGGCTGATATGACCTGCGGGTGCGAATGTATGTCTGAGTGTATGCCTCGGACTGAGGCAGCAATCTGCAAAACGTCAGACGGTGCGGCGGCTGACGATGAAGACCGTGACGGTTCGAATCCCTGCAACACGGAAGCTCAACGGCTTGCCGGCCGCTGCAGCAAAAGATCCGCGGCTGATGTCGGGGTGACTGCAACGGATAACAAAAAAGCCTTCGGCTTTCGCCAAGGCTTCTTGTCTTCCCGTAAGGGATGAGGAAATGGTGCCGGTGAGAGGAATCGAACATCCGACCTTCGCATTACGAATGCGCTGCTCTACCAGCTGAGCTACACCGGCATTTCCCAAATTGTCTCCGCTTCTTTGCAGCGAACCGCTCTGAATCGGATTTGCGCATTTTACGGAGATTTTGAAAAAAAGCAAATCGCAAACGCGGCCCGGAAAGCGGCTTTTGGTACTTACGCTTTATCCGGCCGGGAAGCTTCCGAGAGTTTCCAGCGGGGCTTGGCGGAAAACGCCCAGCGGTGAAGCGCCTTGGCGCGTTCTTCGGGCGTCATTGCTTCAAGCCTCATCATGCCGGCAACGGCAATCATGGCGCCGTTATCGGTGCAAAGCGCAAGCGGCGGAAAGTACACGCGGCCCTTGAGTTTGGCGGCTGTTTTGATGAGGCCTTCCCGAAGCTGCTTGTTCGCGGAGACGCCGCCCGCGACCACCAGATCCTTGATGCCGGTTTTCTTCATGGCTTTGGCGGCTTTGGCGGTAAGCACCTCAACCACGGCGTCCACAAAGCCACGCGCGAGATTAGAGCGGAAGGTTTCGTCTTTGGGATCCGGGGCCTTCTGCACGGCCGTTAAGACCGCGGTTTTAAGCCCTGCAAAACTTAAGTTGAGGTCCGGCGAGTGCAGCATCGGCCGCGGCAGTTCAATGGCGCCGGGAGTGCCGTTTTCCGCGAGGCGCGACACCGCGGGTCCCCCCGGATAGCATTCGCCCAAAAGCTGCGCGGTCTTATCAAAGGCTTCGCCCGCGGCATCATCAAGCGTCTCCCCGAGAAGCTCATAGTGCCCGAAAGCTGTCACCTTCATAAACTGGGTGTGGCCTCCGGAAACGAGAAGCGCCAAAAACGGAAACTTCGGTTTTTCGGGGCTCAATAGCGCTGAAAGCAGATGGCCTTCCAAGTGATGCACGCCGATTACAGGTACGCCCAGGGCGTAGCCCGCGGCATGCGCAACGGAGGACCCCACCAAAAGGGCGCCGGCAAGCCCCGGCCCTTCAGTGACGGCAATCGCGTCAATGTCTTTTTTTGTGAGGTGCGCGTCAGAAAGCACCTGATCCATCAGGGCAATCGCGCGGCGGATATGGTCGCGGCTAGCGAGTTCCGGCACGACGCCGCCGTAGGCGCGGTGCATGTCAATCTGCGTGTGAATGGCCTGCGCGAGCAGTTCGTGCTTATCGTTAATGAGCGCTGCACCGGTTTCGTCGCAGGAACTTTCAATGCCGAGAACAATCATGGTCTTCTTTGAAAAGCCGTCAAAAAGAAGGAAGTCCCGTATTTTAACGGCGCAAAGCTTTACCGACGCGGCGGACGGGGCGGTGGCGGTGGCGGCGGTGGGGGAGGCGGCGGTGGCATCATCATCGGCGCCCACATCATGCGGTTCATAAAGTAGAAGTCTCGCTCGGCCTGTTCTCTAGCCAATGCGGCCTTAAGTGCCGCCTCTCTCTGCTGCGCCCGGGTGAGCGCATTTTTAAGGTCTGTTTCAAGGCCCGGTGCGTCCTTGGGGCGCTCCAGATGCACGCGAAACGTTGACTGCTCTCCGCAAAGCCGGATGGGGGTGGCGCTCGTTGCTTTTGCACCCGAGGGCCACGTGTAGGTGACGCCGGCAATCGCCGCACAGCCGTCGGCGCCGCGCGCGGCATCGAGCGCATCGTTGTCGTAGGTGACCTGCACGGGCGTGATGCCCGCGGTTGTGCCGTCGGCACGGGTGACACGGGCTCCTTCGATGTCGCTCGTGAATTCCACGACCGTGGAGCAGCCGGTGAGAACAAGGGCGAGGGCGGCAGCGGCCGCTGCTGAATGTAGTTTCACGACTGTCTCCGGCAGTAAATGGGTCGGAAGATGCTCGGGCATCCTGTTGATTCGATTCTACGCGGGCGGGCTCAGAAGATTTGTGAGTTTGTGAGCAATTTGTTTCCGATTGGTTTCCGGCATCCGGCGGAGCAGCCAGCCCGGATAACACGTCTGAAAGTACAGGTCCCGGGCTGTTTTCGGGCCTGTTTTTAGGTAGTTTTTAGTATTTTTGAGAGGCGAAAAACTCCTGCGGACACTGAATGTTTGCGCGCTTTGCGCCTAAAGTGCATACTGCGGAGACGGCCTTCTGAAACTCCCTTGGCGCAAGCCTCAGTTTGCGTTCCCGAAAAAAGCGGACATTCTCGGAGTGACCGCCGAATTAACCCAACAAAAAACAAGAAAACCCCATGGCAAAAACACTGTACGACAAACTTTGGGATGAACATGTCGTTGACTGTGAAGACGACGGCACAACGACGCTTTACATTGACCGCCACCTGATGCACGAGGTCACAAGTCCCCAGGCCTTTGAAGGCCTGCGCCTGGCAAACCGCAAACCCTGGCGTATTTCTTCGATCGTGGCAACGGCCGATCACAATACGCCCACCACGGGGTGGGAGAAGGGCATGGACGGCATCACCGATCCGATTGCGCGCCTTCAGGTGGAAACGCTTGACAAGAACATTCACACGTACGGCTGTGCCGCCTACTTCCCCTTCATGGATAAGGGCCAGGGCATCATTCACGTCATGGGGCCCGAGGAGGGCGCGACGCTCCCCGGCATGACCGTGGTGTGCGGCGACAGCCACACGTCCACCCACGGCGCCTGCGCGGCGCTCGCGTTCGGGATCGGCACCTCGGAAGTCGAGCACGTGCTTGCCACCCAGACGCTTCTTACGAAGAAAAACCGCAACATGCTCGTGCGCGTGGAAGGTAAGCTCGGCGCGGGCATCACCGGTAAGGACGTTGCGCTTGCCGTCATCGGCAAAATCGGTACCGCAGGCGGCACGGGCTGCACGATTGAATTTGCCGGCAGCGCCATCCGCTCGCTTTCGATGGAAGAGCGCATGACGCTTTGCAATATGGCGATTGAAGCCGGTGCCCGAAGCGGCCTTGTTGCCGTCGATGAAAAGACGATTGAATACATGCGCGGCAAACCGCTTGCGCCCACGGGCGAAGATTGGGACAAGGCCGTTAGCTACTGGAAGACCCTCGTGAGTGACGCAGACGCCCACTTTGACGTCGTCGTTGAAATGAAGGCCGAAGACATCCGCCCGATGGTCACGTGGGGGACGTCGCCTGAGATGGTCACCTCAATTGACGGCGTGGTGCCCGATCCCAAGGACCAGCCCGATCCAGTGAAGCGCGAAGGCTGGGAGCGGGCCCTTAAATACATGGACTTAAAGCCCAGCACCAAGATCACCGACATTGCGCCGGACCATGTCTTTATCGGTTCCTGCACCAATTCCCGCATTGAAGACCTCAGAATGGCCGCCGCGGTTGTCGCCAAACTCGGCCGCAACGTCGCGCCGGGCGTGAGGCAGGCTCTCGTTGTGCCGGGCTCGGGCCTTGTGCGCCTGCAGGCAGAAAAAGAAGGGCTTGATCAGATCTTTAAGAAGGCCGGTTTTGAGTGGCGTGAACCGGGCTGCTCGATGTGCCTTGCGATGAACGCCGACCGCCTCAATCCCGGGGACCGCTGCGCCTCAACCTCCAACCGCAACTTTGAGGGCCGTCAGGGTAAGGACGGAAGAACGCATCTGGTGAGTCCCGCCATGGCAGCCGCCGCGGCGGTGATGGGCCACTTCGTGGACGTGAGTAAACTCTTTTAAGCCCCGGTAAGGATACGATTCATCATGGAAAAATTTACGACTCTCACGGGGCTTGTGGTTCCGCTTGACCGCAGCAACGTTGATACCGACGCCATCATCCCTAAGCAGTTTTTAAAGTCGATCTACCGCACCGGCTACGGCCCCAACTGCTTTGACGAGTGGCGCTACCTCGATAAGGGCGAGCCCGGGATGGACAACAGTAAGCGCCCGGTCAATCCCGACTTTGTGCTCAACTTCCCGCGCTACAAGGGCGCCGAGATTCTTCTCGCGCGTAAAAACTTCGGCTGCGGCTCAAGCCGCGAGCATGCGCCCTGGGCCCTGCTGCAGTATGGGTTCCGCTGCGTGATTGCGCCGAGCTTTGCCGATATTTTCTATTCCAATTCGCTCAAAAACGGCCTTGTGCCCGTGGTGCTTTCTGAAGACGTGATTGACCGTCTGTTCCGCGACTGCGAAAAGACCGAGGGGTACCGTCTGACGGTCGATCTTGACAAGCAGACCGTGACGGAACCCGACGGCACCGTCACGCCCTTTGAAATCTCGGCTTTCCGCCGCTGGGCGATCATGAACGGGTTTGACGACATCGGGATCACGCTTTCCACGCGCCAGGACAAGATCCGTGCGTTTGAGGATAAGCGCCTTGCCGAAAAGCCGTGGCTTGCAAAGATGCTGAATCAGTAAAGAACTTTTGACGTAAAGACAGATAAAAAATGACGAAAAAGATTGCAGTGCTCCCCGGTGACGGGATCGGTCCGGAAATTGTGGATCAGGCCGTCAAGGTCTTAAAGGCCCTCGGCGAAAACTTTGAAATGGAAACGGCGGATGTGGGCGGCGTCGCCTACGCGCACCACGGGCATCCGCTGCCGGAAGCAACGCTCAAACTTGCCAAGGAAAGCGACGCCGTCTTGTTCGGCGCCGTGGGGGACTTTAAGTACGACACCTTGGAGCGCCGTCTGCGTCCCGAGCAGGCGATTCTGGGGTTACGCAAGAACCTCGGGCTTTTTGCAAACCTTCGGCCCGCCAAGTGCTTTAAGGAACTTGTGGGCGCCTCAACACTGCGTCCTGAGGTGGTAAGCGGCCTGGACCTTCTGATCGTTCGCGAATTGACCGGTGACATTTATTTCGGTACGCCCCGCGGCCGCCGCACGGCGGTGGACGGCCAGTTCCCCGGTACCCCTGAAGCCTTTGACACGATGCGCTACAGCGTGCCTGAGATCGAACGCATTGCGCGCGTCGCCTTTGAAGCGGCCCGCAAGCGCCGCGGCAAGGTCACAAGCGTTGATAAAGCGAACGTCCTTGAAACGAGCCAGCTCTGGCGCGACACGGTGATTGCCGTGCACGACAAAGAGTTTGCCGATGTGACGCTTGAACACATGTACGTGGACAATGCCGCCATGCAGCTCGTGCGTGCTCCCAAAGCCCTTGACGTCGTTCTCACCGGCAACATCTTCGGCGACATTCTGAGTGATGAAGCCTCGATGCTCACGGGGTCGATCGGGATGCTTGCCTCGGCAAGCCTCAACGACAAGGGCCAGGGCCTTTTTGAGCCCTCCCACGGGTCGGCTCCGGACATTGCGGGCAAGAATATCGCGAACCCCATCGCCACGATTCTTTCCGCTGCGATGATGCTCCGCTACAGCCTCGGGATGGCCGAAAACGCCGACCGGATCGAACGGGCGGTGGAAGCGGTCCTCGCTTCGGGGCTTCGCACGGGCGACATCATGAGCGAAGGCTGCCGCAAGGTTTCCTGCTCGGAAATGGGCGACGCCGTGCGCGACGCACTGAAATAATTTTTTCACCGGGGCATATCCCGCGGGTGCTGCCGCAGATTTTTTTGGGAGATGTCTGCGGCAGGGCTTTAAAGCCTGCGGGTTGCCCTCACACACGCAAACTTGGTACTCAAAAAAGGGAGAAACAATCATGATTCTCGGTATGGTGGGCTGGCGCGGTATGGTGGGCAGCGTCCTTATGGGCCGCATGCTCGAAGAGGGCGACTTCCGGCACGTCGAAAAAACGGTGTTCTTTTCAACGTCGCAGGCCGGGCAACCCGCTCCTGAAGTCGCGGGCGCCGAGCCCGTGCTCTCTGACGCCAACGACACTCAGGCGCTTGCCAAATGCGACGTCATCATTTCCTGCCAGGGCGGCGATTACACAAAGAGCGTTCACCCGAAATTGCGCTCTGAGGGCTGGACGGGTTATTGGATTGATGCGGCGTCAAGCCTCAGAATGGAAAAAGATGCGGTGATCATTCTCGATCCCGTCAATATGCCGGTCATTGAAAAGAGCCTCAAGGCCGGAATTAAAGACTACATCGGCGGCAACTGCACGGTTTCTCTGATGCTTTTGGCTCTGGACGGCCTCATCCGTGAGGGGCTTGTGGACTGGGTCACCTCCATGACTTATCAGGCCGCAAGCGGCGCCGGCGCCCAAAATATGCGTGAGCTTCTCGCGCAGATGGGTTACCTCAATGCCTCCGTTTCCGAGCAGCTTGCGCACCCGGGCTCTTCGATTCTTGAGATCGACCGCCGCGTAACCCAGGCCTTTTTAAAGCCCGATTTCCCGCAGAAGGCGTTCGGCGCCCCCTTGGCCGGGTCGCTGATTCCCTGGATTGACAAGGATCTCGGTAACGGTCAGTCCCGCGAAGAGTGGAAAGGCGGCGCTGAAGCGAACAAAATCCTGGGGCTTCCTGCCATGGGCGAAGCCGGGGCTCTGATCGTTGACGGTCTTTGCGTGCGCGTGGGAAGCATGCGCTGCCACAGCCAGGCTCTCACCATCAAGCTCAAAAAGAACCTTGACACGGCGGAAATCGAAAAGTTGCTTGATAACGCCAATGAATGGGCTTACGTGGTTCCCAACCGTAAGGAAGAGTCGATTGCGGAATTGTCGCCCGCTAAGGTTTCCGGCACCCGCCGTATTCCGATCGGCCGCATCCGTAAGCTCGCGATGGGCCCGGAATTTATCAGCGCCTTTACGGTGGGCGATCAGCTCCTTTGGGGCGCCGCAGAGCCCCTGCGCCGGATGCTGAGAATCCTCGTTGACTTTAAAAACGCGTAAGCCGCGTTTTTAAAGACCGACAAAAAACCCGGAAACGCCGTAAAAAGCGCTCCGGGTTTTTCTTTGACCGGCCGGATTAGTGTCCTCCGGCCGGTGATGTATGCCGATTACTTCTTTTTCAGCGTGAAGTTGTGGCAGTCGTTGCACATGAGCTTCACGTCCTTAAAGGGCTTATTGGCCTGATGGCATTCCTGGCAGTCCACCGCACCCTGATGCGACACATGGGGGTTGGGGGTGACGTTCTTTGTCTGTTCTGCCAGCGCTTCGTAGGAAACGTGGCACTTCAGGCACTGGTTCTTCTGAACGAAACCGTCTTTGGCAACGGGCCAGTTTTTGCCGTGAAACTGCTGGAGGGTCTGTTCAGCGGCAACGGCAGAGCCGTCGGCGAGCATAAGACCCGCAGCAAGGGCGAGAGCGGCAGCAAAAGTCTTCATCATCATTTCAAATTCTCCCCTGGGTTAGATCTTCTTAGCCTTGGCAGCCTTGGCGCGCTTCACCATCTCAGCGCCCGCAATGCGGCCGAACACGGTCGCGGCACCGAGCTGAGCGCCGCCCGCGTAGTTGTGAAAGAAGATGCCGCCCGCGGAGTTGCCCGCAGCGTACAGACCCTTGATGCTTTCGCCGTCCAAGTTCTGCACCTCAGCCTTGGTGTTGATCAAGGGACCGCCGAAGGTCGCGGTCATGCCGCCCTGGAAGGGAACGGCGTAGAACGGGGCCTTGGCAATCGGATGGGGCTTCTTGTAGGTGCAGGGCGGAACCATCTCGTCGAGCTTGTTGGCTTTAAGTGCTTCGTTATACTGGTCCACAACCTTCTTGACCTTGGCAACCGGGAGGTTCACCTGCTTGCAGAGCTCTTCAATCGTATCGGCCTTGCCATAGGGGTTGTTCAAGGTATCAAACTTCGGAATGACGCGGTCCAGCACCGAGCAGTCGCTGTCAACGATCACCCAGGCGTAGTTGTCCAAAGTCTTCTGCGCCGTCGTACGGGCCTTAATGACGTACGTGTTGTTTTCATCCATGTAACGCACGCCCGAAGTGTTCACCTGCACGCCGTAGCCGGAATTCAGAACATCGGCGGGGTTCACGTGGGTTTTCCCAAGGATCGGGCCGGAGTGGAACTGATCCATGTTCACAAACTTCGTGAACAGCGGAGCCGTGAGCGTAATGTTTTCGCCCGTGGTGTGGCGGGAACCGCGAAGCACCATGCGTGTGGCCCAGCCGCCGATGTACTGGTCAACGAGGCCGGGGTTGGCGGAAAAGCCGCCCGTTGCAATCAGAACGCCGCCGCGTGAACGGAAATAGAGCTGGCGCGTCGGGGTCTGAACCTTGACGCCCGTGACCTGCAGGGCTTCGTCCGTGAGAAGTTCCACGGCCTTATGCTGGTACTTGATTTCAATACCGCGCTTGGCGCAGGCTTCCAGGAGCTTTTGAACGAGCGCAGCGCCCCCGGTCATGCCCTTGCTCTTATCACCCACCACGCGGCAGGTGCGCCCGAGACGCGGATAGGGCATCGGACGGATCTTGCCGAACTTAACGCCGATATCCTTTTCGAGCCAGTCGATGCCTGCGGAAATGTTGTCGGTGTAGGTGCGGTTTAAGGCCGGATCACCCATCTGCTTGCTGATGTCCATCATCATTGCGTAGAAGGCGTCGGCCGTATCGGTGATACCCTGTTCCTTCTGATGACGCGTACCCCAGCCGCAGACTGACCCCAGGGCGTAAATGGCGTTGCCGTCGGGACGGTCGCACTTTTCCATGACGCAGACCTTGGCGCCCATGTCGTGCGCGGTAATGGCGGCAATAAGCCCGGCGGGGCCGGCACCCAGAACGATCGCGTCATAGGTACCGCTCATTTTTTTGGCCGGGGCCGCTTCAGCGGTGGCGGTCATGCCGAAACCGGCAGCGCCCGCGGCGGCTGCTCCGAGAATCGAGCTCTTTAAGAGCCCGCGGCGGGTGAGATCCGTATTGGACATCTTCATTCTCCTGCTTTGACTGATGCCTTTGTGTATCAGGCAGTTCTTGTGTTTGTGTCGCCCTCAAAGGGGAAAGTCCTTCTTTTCAGTGACTTAACCCTATTGTGAGCTGATGCGAAACTTAACGTTGGGATTATGCAGGGGTAAACCCACTAAGTACCCCGTACTCATGTCAAAGAGAGGAGACTTGACGAAGAGCCGGGCGTGGTCTGAAAGTACGGTCCGCAAAACCGTGCAGGCGGGCAAGCGGTTTCGTAGAATCAGAGGTTCTGAATTTTTTCTGGTCCGTGCGGCTTGCGTAATGCCGGTTTCTCACCGTCCCGAATTGGCCCTGGCTTTGGCCCGGCGCTTTTTTGAGCCTGACATTCTCACCTCACACGACGGACTCTTTCTCGTTGCTCCGAGGGGCGCAGGCTAGACAACGTTTCTCCGGGAGGATCTCATTGCGGTGCTTTCGGGAAAAGCGCTCGTGGTGTACGCGGATCTGGAAACCGCAAAAACCGGTAGGGCCGCCGTTGAGAGACTTTTGAGCGCCGTGTCCGGCGCACTGTCGGCGTGGACCGTGTCCGGCAAAAGTCCGGGACTCAGTTTTGATCCGGTCAAAGCGGGCCGCAGAAACGGTGTTTCGCTCGCAGCCTTTTTACGGTGCGGACTTTCTGGACTTTCCGATGCCGGACGATGAATTCCCGCTGTTAAAAAGCACAGCCCCCAAAGATTTCCCGACAACGTATCCCGCAAGAGCAACGAACATCATGCGCGACGAATACGACTTTTCCGATGCCGTTAAAAACCCGTACACTGATGCGGCCAAGGCCGCCCGTGACCGTGCTACGGACGGTGTTGGAGGACGGGGTGGCTTTTACACAAATGCGCGCGTAAAAATTGGACATTGGCGGCATCAAATGCACACGATTTTGGCGCATAGCTATCCCTCTGTAGCCTCATAAAGCTCTCTTCTCTTTATTCCTCCTCAAAATTTTTAGCCTGCATCTATTACAAAATCAAGATTGATTTAACTTAGCCTGTCAAGCCGATCGCGCGCAGTAATCAAAGGCGCGGTCAAATGCACATTACTTCCGATGTGCATTAACTTTACTTTTCATGTTAAATCAATGATTAATGATGCAATGGCGTGCAAAATAAAGCGCCTCCACAAAGAGGGACTGCCCAAGGCCGAAATAGCCGGCCTCGTCGGTTGTTCCCGTCAAACGGTCTATGCCTATTTAAAAGACCCACTGCGTGGTCTGCGGCCTGAGATGCTGCAGAGGCCCAAACCATTCAAGCTTGATGCCGGCAATCAGGCCAAGATTGAGGCGTTGTTCAAAGCCAGTCCGTCTAACTGCGCGGTGGTAACACAGCGCATCAATGCGGATCCTGTCGGCTATGGTTTGCCGGCTGATACGACAGTATCCCGGCGATCCGTAGAGCGCTATGGAAAAGCCAGGTTTCCGGGACTTTTTGCCAAGTCTGCCATGTTGCCGGTGCAACCCTTTCATTGCGAGAAAGGCGAGCAGCTGCAAATCGACTTTGTGCAGGCCAAATTTCGCTACGGCGGCAGCGGCAGTACCGATGCGCCTTCCACGCTCTACATCTTTGAGGCTTGCTACGCCTGGTCACGTAAATCGTTTGTATGGGTGTGCCCCGACATGACGCAGGCATCGTGGTTGCTGGGCATAGCTAAGTGTCTGGCTGTTTTGGGTATTCCTAGGACGATTCTCTGCGATAACGATAAAGGTCTTGTCATCAGGAATGACTGGCAGCACAAGCGCATTCAGTACAACCCCGCCTTTGACTGGCTCTGCAGGCCTTTGGGCATTCGCCCAAAGGCTGCACGGCCGTCCCGGCCACAAACCAAGGGAAGAATTGAGCGCTTCGGCCGCTATCTGCAGGAAAACGGTCTGATTGACGTATCCGTAGGAAGCAATATCCGTAATGCCTCTGAGTTGCAGGCTGCATTGGATCGCTGGATCAAGAACGTCGCCGATAAGCGTTGCTATCAGGTGGACGGTAATCTCTGCACCGTTGAAGAGCTGTATGCACAGGAGCGGGAGCACCTGACATTTGCCGGTGATCTCGGGGTGAATTTCGACGTAACGACCTGGACAACTGAAGTGTCCTCGAGCTCGGTCATTCACGTCTACGGTACGAAAGTCCAACTTGGCAGGCAACAGGCAAATACCCGTGTCTGCGTAGCGATGCGGCTTAACGGTGAATTCATTGTCACGTCCGGAGATGGAAGACTTCTTGTGCAGGACTCCGTGCCCGTTGGAAACCTGCAGAACTGCACCAGGGATCAAGGCCCTAACCCGGTAGCTCAGACACAGCAAGCGCAACCCCGTGCACGGCACATGAGCAGTGCCATGGCGGATCTGGATGTTCTTTATCAGGAGTAACTATGAAACGAAAAATTACGCCGTTATGCACAGCTGACTACACGCAACCCGCAATCAATATTTATCTGGAGCGCCTCGGACTCAACGGCTATAAGGACGCCATTGATGCGGCTTTGCTGCAGTGCGAGCAGAACAATGTTTCGCCGAGGCAAGCCGTCGAACGGATCCTTGCTGTCATTGCTAAATGCCGCGACTCTCAGAAAATCGAGATGCTGATGAAGATGGCCCGGCTTTGCCCCGCAATGACCTGGGAAAACTTCAATTTCTCACGAGTACAAACCAGGCAGAAGAAAGTTTTGACCGAGCTGTCTAACTGCCATTGGATTGCGCGCGGAGAGAATATTTTGTTTTATGGTCCCTCCGGTTGGGTGTGTGTAGATTTTTGTGTCTAGCGCGGGTTTACGGTTGAGCTTGTTGGCTC
>OMCT01000584.1_pt1 | contig 27649 bp, 27 predicted proteins | sample 1674301 | NCBI WGS metagenome assembly OMCT01 (sample SAMEA103958158, study PRJEB25191) | human gut metagenome
CCCTTCTTGTTCATCCTTACTTTTATATCATAAGTATATAAGAAATCATAATCGGAAGGTTCTATTTTCGATATATAGCATTTTATACTATCTGATAAATATTTAAGTTGACTATCATTCGCCAATTTGAAATTTATAAAGTTCATTGATTTTTCAACATATTCTTCTGCATACTTTCTTGATTCATACCTTTTAGAATATGGTACTGATTCTATTTTTTCTAATATCTTTTCTGGATTAAGTTCAAATTTAGTAGAGTCGTTTACAAGGTTTTCTATACTTTCAAATAACGACTTTACGTCTGATGAATCAGCAATTGTTATACTCGTAATTTTTTCTATTTCATTTGGGTCATCAAAATTTTCATTTGCATAATCCATAAACTTGTCTTCAATTCTTTTTTCCATAGAAACATTACATCCGTAAAACAATATCAACAGACAAAGATCCAAAAAAAATGCAAAATGCTTCATAATCTTATCATTTAAGTTATACATTAGATATAATTCAATTTAACCCCACGCATAACCTAAAAAAGAAAGCGCGAGAAGTACATCGCTCACGCTCCGAAGGTACTACCACATACCTGCACACATAAGACGAGCACAACCCACGCTATAACGCAGGCGTACGCCCATTGTCCTTGTGTGCTTTTTGATTGTGGTAGTTTCTCGAAGCAACGACAATAGCTAACGCTATAAAATTTCAAAAATGTCAGTACGACTTTCGCCATACCGCTGCAAATGTACTAAAATATTTTGATGTGATAAAGTTTGTTCATATATTTGCATGAATCTTTTTCGATGGAGTTTTGTAAGCGTGAGAAAATGAAGGAGGCTCACGCAAACAGGGCTATAGTTGTTTGCTTTCTAAAGAGGAAAGGAGGTATCTATGAAAAAGATTGTAATCCCAGAGATTAAAATTGAAAGGGTCGGAAACAGATTCCGCATGATAATCAGAAGGGGTGCTTATGTCACTAAGAAGTGGATTTAAGTATTTCCCACAAGGTTAACCATCATTCCTTGTGGGATTTCGTTGTTTCCTTGTCTTCATCTTCTTTAATCATAGCCTCAAGAAGTATATCAAAAGTTTCCTGAGGTATAATCAATGCCTTAGCTATCATTTCAATCCCCTCCTTTCTTCTCTTTTTATATGTATTCTTTTTCTTTGCCATACATCATGCTATGTTATGCAAATATAGGTCAAATCTTTCACTATCAGAATAGTTCCTTGTGTTAAATTTGAAAACGAACTCATCAACATACTTTTTCATGTGCTTCTTACTAACCTTATAATAAGTACCGAATATAGTCCTTTTAAGGTGAGACCAAGCGTTTTCAATCTTGTTCGTACTTACTTGTATAAGTTCTCCATCAGAAGAAACGAAAGTAGTACCGTAAAAATGACTTCCGTGGTCAACAGACCTTTGAACGTACAATTCATTCAAGCCACCATAGTCCCATCCGTCCGTATATATTACACTTTCTTCTTTGACATAGTTCTTAATGTAAGGTTCTAATGTCGAAGATTTCGTGTTATCTACAACCTTTGCGACCATATTTCCGTTTCTTTGTAGCATTCCAAATACGGGAACTTTGTCCTTGAAACTTCTCCCTTGACTATTCTTCACTTTTTTGTCTGCATGTCTGTTTTTGTTCTATCCTCCGACAAAAGTTTCGTCTATCTCAACTTCGCCGCTCAATGAACCGTTATTAAACACATTCATATAAGCTCTAATCTTGGTAAGCATATTCCATGCTGTCTTTTGAGTAACACCTAAATCACGAGCCAACTGACATGAAGAAACGCCTCTTTTGTGAGCTAAGAATAAAAACATAGCGTAGAACCAATATCTCAAAGGCTTACTTTGTTTTTGCGAAAACCGTACCAGTCTTGGCATCGAAATATTTGCCTGTATTCTTACAGCGATACCTGTTGTTTTTACACTTATAAACCTTAGAAGTCTTGTCAAACGGAGAAACAACTCCATTCTTCCACCTCAACTTCTCCAAATATCTGATACAACTTTTCTCATTTGGAAATGTTTCAGTAAATGATAAAAACATTTATCATTTTCCAGAATGATTTGTTTTTTAGTGTATTCAAATATAAGCATTTATATTTATATAAATAAGTAAATTAAGTAAAAAATTCAAAATAGCAAAGAATTTGTGAGTATGTTATAAAACACGCTTACAAAACTTAATGAAAAAGTACACGATTGACTACTATTCTATAACTTTGTACAAACATTAATAAGCAAAAAATATGGAATACATCAAAGTTAACAACAACGGTACGATTTTAGTAATTAATACAAAGTATATTGCTAATGCTCAAAAAATTTCAAGTAAAAAAATCTATATTGACTACTACTCTTATTCTGAAAAAGGCGATTCTTTCTGTATAGAAAGAGCAGAAGTTGATATGTCAATCGAAGAATTATGGGTACTGTTGAATGAGAGGGATTAACCCTCTCATTTCAATAGCCATTCATAGATTTTTTTAGCTTTTGCATCCCTCCAAACTTTCATAAGTTTTATAGGTTTCTTCATGGCATTTTTCCATTGGAAATCTAAATGAAAGTCCATAAGCAAATTTTCTCAACTCAACTTTTTCCAATTCTGTAAGTTCCCTGTTTGGGTTTTCTTTTCCCATACTCATTTTATTTTAGTGTTGTTTCGTATATAACTGCAAAAAATATTATCCATCAACACCTAATACAGACTCTAAATTCCGTAAAAAAGGTACTTTTCCCCCACTTATGATTACAAAATCTACGCTTCACACGATGTACCTTTGTATCGGATAAAAAACGAGAAAAAGCGATGAAAAAGATAATAGGAATGATTGCCTTCGCATTGGCGGGTAGTTTGCCTGCGATGGCACAAACAACGGACAGACATATGGACAGAATTGAAGTTTGCAAACAGAATTATCGCACGCTGTTCGGCGGTGAAGCACTGACCGGACAGGGCACGGACCCGGAAATGATGGATATTCTGCAAAAGTTTATCTTTGGAGAAGTATTCCAGACAGGCAACCTGACATTGAAACAGCGGGAGATGATCACCTGCATCACCCTTGCCACCATGCAAACCCTTCCGCAGCTGAAAGCACATGCCGGAGCGGCTCTCAATGTAGGTGTCACTCCCGAGGAACTTCGCGAGGTGATGTATCTCACGGCTCCGTTTATCGGCTTTCCGAAAATGCTGAATGCAGTGGGGACAGTGAACGAAGTATTCAAGGAACGCGGAATCTCCCTGCCGATAGAAAAACAAGGAACCGTAATGGAAAACAACCGACACGAAACAGGCAAAACGATTCAGAACAGACTTTATCCCGGCGGCATTGCCTCGGCGATGGAAGGTTTGCCTGCTGATATGGGCAAGCACGTGGAACGCTTTCTGACAGACTATTTCTTCGGCGAAATATACAGCCGTGGCGCACTCGACTTGCAGACACGTGAATTGTTAGGCTATTGCGTACTGACCACACTGGAAGCCGAAAGCCAACTGCAGTCGCATTATCACGGCAATATCAATGTGGGCAACACACCCGAAACGTTGACTGCCGCAGTCATTCAGTGTCTGCCCTACATCGGTTTTCCTGCCGCTATCAAAGCCTTGCGAATCATCAAACAGGAATATGGCAAACCTGTCTCTGCCGGAAACAAGTTGGTGCGCCTTTCGAAAATAACTGTTGATCCGGCACAGACTGATGCCTACAACGCTTTTCTGAAAGAAGAGATAGAAGCCTCGATGCGTCTGGAACCAGGCGTACTGACACTCTACGCCACAGCCGAGAAAGATGCTCCAAACCGGGTGACCATTCTGGAAATCTACGCCGACCAGACTGCATACGAAAGCCATCTGAAAACGCCCCATTTCCTGAAATACAAGCAAGGAACACTGGCGATGGTGAAAGAACTGGAACTGATAGACGTGGAACCACTGATACCTGATTTGAAAATCAAGTGATGCAATACAACTTCAAAAATCAATCCATATATGAACAAGATTATTTTAGCATTCGCAGCGATCATGACTCTGAGTCTTGTCGCTTGCGCCCAAAACAAAGGAGGAAAACGTATGCAAACTGAAAGAAAGACGTTGGTTGTGTATTTTTCTGCCACCGGTACGACAGCCAACGCAGCCCGCATGATTGCGGACATTGCCGGCGGCACACTGTATGAGATTGTTCCCCAACAAGCCTACACTTCCGACGACCTTGACTGGAACGACAGGCAGTCGCGCAGCTCTATGGAAATGAACAATCCGAAAGCCCGTCCGGCATTGAAGGATACACAGCTGGATGTCAGCAAGTATGATGTCGTTTTCATCGGCTATCCCATCTGGTGGGATCAAGCACCACGAATCATCAATACCTTTATCGAAAGTCACTCATTGAAAGGCAAAACACTGATACCCTTTGCCACGTCCGGAGGAAGCGGAATAAACAACAGCGTAAAGGAACTAAGAAAGACCTATCCTGATTTGCTGTGGCAAAATGGAAAGTTACTGAACGGCACCAACCGGAATGCGATGCAAAGTTGGATAGACAGCGTAATGAAGTAAGCGAAGTCCCGTAGAGCACTCATTTTTTCCCTAACTGGGAAAAAATAATTTCCTAACTATAGAATATTTTTTCCTTAACTGGAAAAAAATTTACGCGTTTACAAGTGCAAAATAAGATCGGGTGGAGACGTTCCTAAGAACATTCCCCACCCGATCTTTATTATTAAAATTACTCAACTTTCGCAAGCTCAAGTTGCAGTTGACAAGCAACAAGTTGACGAGTTAACAAGACGTTTGTAGCGAGCCGTTTCAAGCGGCACTTTATCAAACAGGGAGTTCCAACCTTGTAAACTTGTTAACTGAAGCCTTGTCAACTAATAAGTTGAGCACTTGCGAAACTTGAGTTAAATTTACTTCAAGCCTTCGCCTTTACTTCAAGCTGCCGCCAATGATATCCAGCAGTTCGTTTGTAATGGCTTGTTGACGGCTTTTGTTGTACTGCTTGGTCAGGTCTTGTATCAGCTCGTTGGCATTGTCCGTCGCGGCCTGCATGGCCAACATTCGTGCCGCGTGTTCGGAAGCATTCGAGTCGAGCAAAACAGTATATATCTTCTGACTTAAAACCTTTGGCAACAGTTCCGTCAGCAAATCGGCAACAGAAGGCTCTACAATGTAATCGTTGTTGAAGTGACTGCTGTCAGCCTCTTCGCTGCTCGCTTCCTGCCTGATCTTTTCCAAATCGATAGGCAGATAATTCTCGTACATCAATATCTGCGAACCCGTCGATTTGAAATGATGATATACCAACTCAACCTGGTCAACCTCTTTTTTGATGAATTGCTCCATCAGCGTGGCTGCCAACTGCGAAGCATCGGCATACGAAGGATGGTCGCTCATGGTCTGATAGGAGCCCTGCGGCACATATCCCAACTTCTTAACGGCTTCTTCTACTTTCTTTCCCACCGGATAGAGCAAGATGTTCTCCTTGCCCAACGACTTATATGCTTCTAATCTTTGCTCGAGCATCCTGACAATGTTGGAATTGAAAGCACCGCACAACGAAGTATTGGACGAAAAGACCACAATGGCCACCCGAGTCACAGGACGAACCTCTGTGTAGAGCGATTCGAACGAGGCATCTGTACTTAAAAAATTAGTCAGAATCTCATTCAGTTTTCGCTGATAAGGCAGCATATTTTCTATCCGTCCCTGTGCCTTATGAAGTTTGGCCGATGCCACCATCTTCATGGCCGAAGTAATCTGACGGGTACTTTTGACCGAACTTATTCTATTTTTTACCTCTTTCAGTGAAGCCATTTCTACAAGTTTTGAATGTTGAATTACTCAGGTTCATATCCTCACAAAAAACGGGAATCGGATGAAATGAAAGCGGAAGATGTGACCGGGCATCGTATGCCTGTCCCTGTCTTCCCTCTTTCATTCGGTTCCATTCCATCGTATTTTTATGAGAATATTTTTGCGACTGTGGCTGCCGTTTCTTCGATCTTGCGGGTTACATCGTCGTTGATGACACCCGTACGCAACACGTCAAGCACATCATTGCGGTGATTCATCTCAAGCTGTTCGAGGAAACTGCGTTCAAAATCGCTCACCTTGTCCAATGGTACATCTTTCAGCAATCCATGCGTTCCGCAATAGAGGATGGCAATCTGCTTCTCTACCGGCATCGGACTGTATTGAGGTTGCACCAGCAAACGGGTATTTTTCTGTCCCTTATCGATTGTCAACGCCGTAACCGGGTCCATATCACCACTGAACTTGGTAAAGGCCTCGAGTTCGCGGTATTGGGCCTGATCAATCTTCAGCGTACCGGCTACCTTCTTCATCGCCTTGATCTGTGCGTTACCACCTACACGGCTCACAGAGATACCTACATCGATGGCCGGACGGTTACCCTGATTGAAGAGATTGGTATCAAGGAATATCTGTCCGTCGGTGATGGATATCACATTGGTCGGGATATAAGCCGAAACGTCGCCGGCCTGCGTCTCAATGATAGGCAATGCGGTCAAGGAACCGCCACCTTTTACCTTTCCGCGCAGACTGTCGGGCAGGTCGTTCATCTCGCGTGCCACTTCTTCCTGATTGATGATTCGTGCGGCACGTTCCAACAGACGGGAATGCAGATAGAAAATATCACCCGGATATGCCTCACGTCCGGAAGGACGACGCAAGATCAATGATACCTCACGATAGGCAACCGCCTGTTTGGAGAGGTCGTCGTAAACGACCAAAGCATGACGGCCGGTATCACGGAAATACTCGCCAATGGCAGCACCGGCAAACGGCGCATAATACTGCAAAGCTGCAGGATCGCCCGCAGTAGCAGCCACGACGATGGTATAGTCCATGGCGCCGTGCTGGCGCAAGGTGTTGACGATAGATGCTACCGTCGAACCCTTTTGACCGATAGCTACATAGATGCAATATACAGGATCGCCGGCTTCGTAATTGGACCGCTGGTTGATAATGGTATCAATGGCAATGGCAGTCTTACCCGTCTGACGGTCACCGATGATCAACTCACGCTGTCCGCGACCGATAGGAATCATGGCATCAACCGCCTTCAATCCTGTCTGTAACGGCTGATTTACCGGCTGACGGAAGATTACTCCCGGTGCCTTACGTTCCAATGGCATTTCACAAAGTTCACCACCAATCGGTCCTTTGCCATCAAGCGCAACTCCCAGCGGGTCTATCACACGGCCTAACATTCCTTCACCTACCATGATTGAGGCGATACGCTTTGTACGTTTTACGATGAACCCTTCCTTAATTTTGTCGGTAGGACCCAGCAAAACGGCACCCACGTTGTCCTCTTCCAAGTTCATCACGATAGCCTTGATACCGTTGTCGAACTCGAGCAACTCATTGGCTTCGGCATTGCGCAGGCCGTAGATTCGTGCCACGCCATCGCTGACTTGCAACACCGTACCAACTTCGTCGAGCTGAACCCGGGTATCAATGCCTTCCAATTGCTTGCGGAGGACATCGGAAACTTCGCTTACTTTTATATTTTCAGACAACATTTTATTTCTTTTTAAAAAGACCGGCGCCATCGTCAATCAGGCGCCTGTCGTTAACATTATACGATTCTTCTATTCTTATCTATAAACTGCTCTTTCACTTTTTTCAGCTGGGTTGCGATGCTCGCATCCAAACGAAAATTATTAATATCAAAGACAAATCCACCTAAGACAGACGGATCGACTTCCGTCTGTAACTCCATGTGAGCATGCAACAAAGTAGAGGCACTGTTTCTGATACGTTCTTCCTCTTCCTTGGTTATAGGCACAGCAGTGATCAACTTGGCCACACCAATATGTTTGCTGTTCCGATACAAATACAGAAAAGCCAAACAAATGTATTGAAGCATGTTCTCGCGACCGTTCTTCAGCACCAATGTAATGAAACGGCTAAATTCGCGACTCACAGGAGCATCTCCGGCAGCAGCAGTACTGATGAGCGAATACTTCTCACGTATCGTCAAAATGGGATTATCCAACGCTTCACGCAAATCCGTATAAGTACGGAAACTGCACTCGAGCATGCGCATATATGCATACATCGAATCTTCTGTTTTCGTATCCTTAGCGTATTTCATGAGCGCCTTGGCATATCGCATTGAAACAATTCCTATATCCATTTTAACTAATTTCGAAAATCGAACCGCAATTCCGAATAAACCGGAAGAGCCTGACGGCATGCTTCCCTGCTATCCGGCAATTGCAATTCATCATTAATTCTGATTACTTCGTGAAGCCGTCAGGACTTCGTCCAGCATACGGTCGATCATGCCCATCTGCTCGTTCTTGTCATCCAGATTCTTGCGGATAATCTTCTCCGCAATATCCACAGAGAGCATGGCTACCTGACGCCGGATGTCGCGTATGGCTTCTTCTTTTTCTTGCTGTATCTGTCTTCTTACCTCGTCCAGTTCCTTCTGCGCAGCGACTTCTGCCTGTTTACGAGCTTCAACAATGATTTTGTCACGCTCGTGCATCGCTTCCCGAAGGATGCGTCCTTGTTCTTTATTGGCTGCAGCCACGATCTGCTCACTTTCTTCCTTCAAATTCGAAAGTTGAGCATTCGCTTCGCGTGCTACTGCCATCGACTGGTCGATGTATGTCTTACGCCCTTCCACCATCTTCGTGATGACCGGAAAGCCATACTTCGCCAGCACGACAAACACAATGCCGAACGAAAGAAGCATCCAGAACAGCAGACCACTATCGGGTAATAACAATGACATATCTCTAAGTTTTTTGTTTTCAGCTTACCGAGCTTGTTAGCCTATAGGCCTTGTTTCCGACACCTACAGACAGCTAAACCTGGCAACTTACAAATTAAGAATTATCAATTGAAACAGGAGGTACCCTCCGGTCATTACAAGAAGAATACCAACAGACACACAACGACTGCCAACAGAGCCACACCTTCGATCAGGGCGGCAGCAATAATCATGTTCATACGAATGTCTCCTGATGCTTCGGGCTGACGGGCTATGGCTTCCATGGCAGAACTACCAATTTTACCAATACCAAGACCGGCACCAATAACAGCAATACCAGCACCGAGTGCTGCACCTAATTTGCTGACTCCCACACCTGCCGCAGCAGCTTGTAACAATACAGATAGTAACATAGTTTTCTAAAATTTTAAATGGTTATTTTTTAATATTCAATTCTCTTATCTCTTCTTTGTTAGTTTTTGTTTCTTTCTCTTCGTGCTCTTCCTGAGCCAGTCCGATAAATACAGCCGACAACATCGTAAACACATAGGCCTGGATGAATGCAACCAGCAATTCAAGGGCATTCATGAAGATGTTGAATATGACTGATGCAAAGGTCAACGAGCCGTTCAGCACAGGACCCATGCTGGCTGAAATGAAAATCAAGCAGGTCAGCACAAGCATGGCCATGTGTCCGGCCAACATATTGGCAAAAAGACGGATCATCAACGCAAACGGCTTGGTAAACACCCCGAAGAACTCAATGAGCGGCATCATCGGGAAAGGTACCTTCAGCCACCATGGTACATCGGGCCAGAATATATCTTTCCAATACAGCTTGGTACCGAAAATATTGACGGCAAGGAATGTACAGACAGCCAAGACCATCGTCACGGCAATGTTGCCCGTCACATTCGCTCCGCCGGGAAAGAACGGAACCAGTCCCATGAGGTTATTGATGAATATGAAGAAGAAGGCAGTGAGCAAATAAGGCGCAAACTTGCGGTATTTGGGTCCTACACAACTCTTAATGATATCATCATTGACCATCATGATAAACATCTCCATAAATCCGACAAAGCCTCCCGGGGCTTCACTCTCCTGAGGATGCTTCTTGTACCACCGTGCAACACTCAGAATGATAATCATCAGCAATATACTATTGAATATCAGAGCAAAGGCCACTTTGGTTATCGAGAAGTCACACGGCCGGACTTCATTGCCCTGAGCATCGTATTCGACCAGCTTCCCTTCGTAACGGCTACCCTCGGGAGCAATGGAAAGTCCCTCGTACGAACCGTTGTTTTCTTCAAGTCTGGCTGATGAAAACACATGCCAACCGGTAGTCTGGCTATAAACGATGATAGGCAACGGAACCGTCACATGAGTTTTTCCCCACGTAGTTATGTGCCATTCGTATGCATCGCCTATGTGTCCGAAAACAATTTCCTTCACATTGACCGTACCGTTCTCCTGCTTTTCGTCTGCAGTGGCACTGCCGGATGCCACGCTATCCGTCGCGACCTGCGCCCCGGACACAACCGGAATGCTGTCGGCATGTACCGTTCCCGAAAACAGGAATCCCATCAACAGGAATATTGCGAACCACGTATTATGCTTTCGTTTCATCTTTCTTATTTTTTTTCATTTTTCGATTCATCTCAAACATAAAGAAAAACCATGAATCATATATCAGATATATCAGATAATTTGCAATAAACGTCAGCAAAAAAGACCTGACTTCGTCGCGAACGGCAATACAATAAATTGCCATCACAATGATCGAAAACAACATCCGCATCACCCTCAGCAACAGGTAAACCTGAAGTAAACGGTTTGGAGAGTGCTTGCGGCACATTTCCGTCATACTGATAGTAAATACTCCGAAAACGAAGAAGAATACAGGAATGATGGGATAACCTCCAAAATAGTGATGAGGGAAGAAATAAAAATAAAGTCCACCTCCACACACTCCAATCAGCAATGTCAACAGAGCCGATTGCAACAGATAGTTCCGTTTAGTTATACTAATACTCACTTTTTCCTGTATTTTGATTTAAGTCCTCTCTACCTATCAGCATATGTCCGATCTTCAATCGACGCAGACAGATACATCATTGTTGCTCATTTCAATAAAGCCTCCATGAATTTCTTGCGAGCGTTCTTCACCGTTCTTCGTCACGAAAGAAACTGTTCCTGCTTTCAGCGACGAAACAATGGGGGCATGCTGCGGCAAAATGGTAAACGATCCCATTGTACCCGGCAAAGTCACACTGTTTACTTCTCCGTCGAAGATTTCCTTTTCGGGCGAAACAATAGTTAAATGCAAATCTTTCATGTTCTTTATTTCTTAGCCTGTTCCAACAGTTTCTTTCCTTTCTCGATCGCTTCTTCAATTGTTCCTACATTCAGGAAGGCCGGTTCCGGCAGATAATCCACTTCTCCGTCGAGAATCATCTTGAAGCCTTTGATCGTATCTTCGATGGAAACCATCGTACCGGGTACACCGGTAAACTGCTCTGCAACCGCAAAAGGTTGTGAAAGGAATCGCTGTACACGGCGTGCACGGTTCACCAGCGTACGGTCTGCGTCCGACAACTCTTCCATACCAAGGATGGAGATGATATCCTGCAGTTCCTTGTTACGCTGCAGAATCTGTTTCACGCGTTGCGCCACATCGTAGTGTTCCTGTCCCACAATGTGCGGATCAAGAATACGCGAAGTCGATTCCAACGGATCTACGGCAGGATAGATACCGAGCTCTGTAATCTTACGGCTAAGCACCGTCGTCGCATCCAAGTGAGTAAATGTCGTGGCAGGAGCCGGGTCGGTCAAGTCATCGGCCGGCACATACACAGCCTGAACGGAAGTAATAGAACCATTACGGGTTGAAGTAATACGTTCCTGCATGGCACCCATTTCTGTAGCCAGTGTCGGTTGGTATCCTACAGCCGAAGGCATACGTCCCAGCAACGCTGAAACTTCGGAACCTGCCTGGGTGAAACGGAAAATATTGTCGATGAAGAACAGGATATCGCGCGGTCCGTCCGTTTCGGCACCACGGTCGCGGAACGACTCGGCAACAGTCAGACCTGACAAGGCTACTGACTGACGTGCTCCAGGGGGTTCATTCATCTGACCGAATATCAGCGAAACCTGCGACTTGGCCACTTCATTATAATCGACCTTGGACAAGTCCCAGTTGCCTTCTTCCATACTTTTCTTGAATTCTTCTCCATAGCGGATTACACCGGATTCGATCATTTCCCTCAGCAAGTCGTTACCTTCACGGGTACGCTCGCCCACACCGGCAAACACCGAAAATCCGTGCTGCTTCTTGGCGATGTTATTGATCAGTTCCTGAATGAGCACCGTCTTGCCAACACCGGCACCACCAAACAAACCGATCTTTCCACCTTTACTGTAAGGCTCGAGCAAGTCGATCACCTTAATACCGGTATAAAGAACTTCCTGAACAGTTGTCAAGTCCTCAAACTTAGGTGGTTCACGATGAATCGGATAGGCTCCTGTACGATCCAGTTCCTTCATACCATCGATAGAGTCACCCACTACATTCAACAAACGGCCCTTGATCTGGTCACCTACCGGCATGGTAATCGGGCCTCCCAACGGATATACATTCATACCACGTTGCAAGCCATCCGTACTATCCATAGCCACGGTTCGTACAGTATTCTCACCAATATGTTGCTGTACTTCGACTATCAATCGTTTGCCATGCGGCCGCTTGATTTCCAATGCATCATGAATGCTTGGCAGTACCAATTCAGTCTCTGTACCTTCAAAATAGACGTCTACAACAGGTCCGATCACCTGCGAGATATGTCCGACAATCTGTGACATAAGCTTTTTTTTATTATCTTAATTAACTTCGTCACAAATTTACGAACAAATTGCTTGTGGTTGTTCTTTCATATAGGATTTTTTGGACAAAAAATACTCTTTTGAACGATTTAAGGTAAAATGAGAACATTTTGATGGGATAATTGCAACATCAGTTAACATTGCATAAAATTGCTCATGTAAAGAATTAAAATCCAAAATGTTTTTCACAAGCGATTTTATGAGCATCCGTGTAAAGATATAAAAAAATGGAACGGCCTTACTGCAACTGCATTCATAACAGCTTATGCTGCAAGGCCATTCCACCATTTAATAGGATATGGTATCAAAATAGATGCTGAAAAATCAATAGACCTCCACTTTAGCGGCTATGCGTTTAGCCTTGTCACGCAAGGCTTCCAAATCGCTGCCAAGAGGCGCGTAGCACAAGACAACGCCCATGCGACGGTTAACCCTCGTTGTCGGCTTACCGAAAATACGCAAGTAAGTATCTTCTTCTTTGGTAACCTCTTCCATACCGCGATAGTTGGGCTGTTCCTGGCTGGCTATCGGAGAAAGGATAACGGCACTGGCCCCCATACGCTCCAGCTTAATGCCGGGAATAGGCAGACCTAAAACTGCACGCAGGTGCAATTCGAATTCATTCAGGTTTTGCGTACCAGCCAATGTTACCATGCCCGTATCGTGCGGACGAGGAGACAATTCGGAGAAATAAACTCCGTTTTCGTGGCTTAAGAAGAACTCTACTCCCCAAATGCCGGCGCCGGTCAAGGCACGGGTTACTTTTTCAGCCATATCCTGCGCTTCCTTCAAATGTGCAGGGTCGATAAAAGCCGGCTGGAAGCTCTCGCGGTAATCACCACCCTTCTGAACGTGTCCGATAGGAGGACAGAACAGTGTCGGCCCGTTTTTCTGTGTCACTGTCAGCAGGGTTATCTCGCTGTCGAAGTGGATAAACTCTTCGATAATCAATTCCTTAATATCTCCACGACTTCCGTTACAGCCATATTCCCAAGCATGTTCCAGTTCGTCTGCACATTTGACAACCGACTGTCCTTTGCCGGAAGAAGACATCAACGGCTTCACTACGCAGGGGAATCCTACCTTTTCGGCTGCCGACTTCAACTCTTCCAAAGACTTTGCATAATAGTATTTGGCCGTCTTCAGTCCCAATTCTTTCGCAGCCAGATCACGGATGGCCTTACGGTTCATCGTGTAGTTTACCGCCCGTGCGCTTGGAACGACCTGGATGCCTTCTTTCTCAAAGTCGTATAAGCGTTCGGTGCGGATTGCTTCTATTTCGGGCACAATAATGTCAGGTTTATGCTTACGTACAACCCGTTCCAAAGCATCTCCATCGAGCATACTGAACACCTCGCATTCATCGGCCACCTGCATGGCAGGTGCTCCGGCATACGAATCGCACGCAACAATGTATTGCCCCTTGCGTTGGGCGGCAATTACAAACTCTTTACCTAACTCACCAGAACCTAACAACAAAATTTTCTTCATTACCTCAATTTTCGTTTTTATATTTAAGAGGAGTATGCTAAACTAATTTGAGTTTCGCACGTGCTCAACTTATCAGTTGACAAGTCTTCAGCCAACAAGGTCACAAGGCCGGAACACCCGGCTTGATAAAGCTGCAAACGCCATGTAAACTTGTTACTCGTCAACTGCAACTTGTGTAAGTCAAGAAGCGCCATTGCTCCTTCTGCCCGCACACTCCTTCTATATTCAAATTCCAATCCTTCAAAAAAGCAATTATTGATGCTGTTCCCTCAGCAAATCATTCACCGTCTTGACAGGATTGAAAGTGCTCAACGGAACCTCTACGAATATCGTGTTCCAGTCGCTCATGGCACCGTTCCACAAACCCGGAAGCTCCAGAGCCTTCAGTTCTTTTCCGTTCTTCGACTTATGAGAAATAAATCCTGTCGATTTATCCACATATCTGGTCAGGTCAAACTTATGCCCCTTATAGTCACGAACCGCACAAACCAGATCAACCGGATTGAAATGGGTACCTTTCTCAAACATCTCTTTTTTCTGTGGATCATTCATATCAATCTGCGAACTTTCCAGAATCTGCAAAGAAATGGTTCCATCGCTGTTATAAGCTAAGAACGGCCCTCCTCCCGGTTCACCTACGTTCTTCACCATTCCGCAGACACGCATTGGACGATTCAGTTTCTTCTTCAGATAAATCACCAATTCGGCATCTTCCAGATTCTTCACCTCGGGATTTTTACAGCAAAGTTTCTTTTGCAGGAACTGCAAAATGTCAAGTACTTGCTCGTGCGTATATTTACCGCTGTCCAACAGTTGCAGATATGCAAAAGCCTGTTGCTGCAAGGCAATCAGTACGCCGGCTATCAGCTTCTTATACAACACGGTTTCTCCCTTCAGCTTATCGGGCACCACATTGTCGATGTTCTTAATGAAAATAATATCAGCATCCAGATCGTTCAGGTTTTCGATCAGCGCGCCATGTCCGCCCGGACGGAACAGGAGTTGCCCTTTATCGCGGAACGGCTGATTGTCCATATCTACAGCAATCGTATCCGTACTTGGTTTCTGTTCAGAGAAACTAATGTTGTAATCGACCCCATACTTCTTGGCATAAATGGCAGCTTTCTCATCCACCAATGCCTTGAAAAGAGCACGATGCTCGGGAGAAACGGTAAAATGGACATTTACCTTTCCATTGCGGTTGGCTGCATACAAAGCTCCTTCAACCAAATGTTCTTCAACAGGAGTGCGGTTTCCATCCTCGTACTTGTGAAATTTCAGCAAACCTTTCGGCAAAGCGCCATAATTCAGCCCGGCCGATTCGAGCAAAGCAGCCACAACAGCCTTATAGTCGCCCTCGCCTATCAGAGCAGGAATGTCTTTCCCCTTAGTCTTCAGGCACGCAGCGTTCAAGTCATCGTAAAAGGCAAAATGCTCGATCTGCGCAAAAAACTTCTTTTCGAAATCTGTCTGAGGGGCATTATAATCAGCACCCAAAAACTCAAACATATTCTTAAACATACGACTGGCAGCGCCCGAAGCCGGCACAAATTTCACTACAGTCTTATCAGTCTGCGTATAAGCTTCCCATGCATCCAAATAGGTTTTCTGGACATCTGCATCGGGAGCCAATATACCATTGCCAACAGAAGCGGCTGCAAATAGCTTCAAATAAGGGAAGCCATGCTTGAAACAAGCCAACTGCTCGGCAATTTGTTCTTCCGAAATGCCTTTCTTAATCAGCAAATCTTTGTCTTGGGATGTTATCATATTTATCTAAAATTATTAATTGACCCCCAAAAGTATAAAAAAAACGCAACTATCATGAGAAAAATAAAGAAAAAAACTACCTTTGGCAAATAAAATACGAACGATCATGAATACAGAGATTTTTTTCACTAAAGAAGAGAAAAAAGAGCTATTCTTACTCTACCGCAAATTACTGCAACTTTCAGGTGACACACTACAAAAAGACGATTGCCGAAAATTAAAAGCACATCTGATCAATGCCATACAACACAACTTCATACAACGGGATATTTTCGGCCTGAACCCAATTATTAAGGACATGCAGACTGCTGTTATCACGGCCGAAGAGATCGGCATGCGCCGGGCATCCATCATTGCTTTGATGCTCCACGACTCCGTAAGATGTGGAAGTTACACATTGGAACAAGTACAGAAAGAATATGGAGAAGATGTGGCAAGAATCATTCAGGGTCTGATACGCATTCAGGAACTATATACCAAAAGCCCCACGATCGAATCGGAAAACTTCCGGAATCTGCTGCTGACATTCGCAGAAGACATGCGGGTAATACTGATTATGATCGCCGACCGTGTAAACGTGATGCGACAAATCAAAGACAGTGAGAACGACGAGGCACGCCGACAAGTAGCCAACGAAGCGTCGTATCTCTACGCTCCCCTCGCCCACAAGCTGGGGTTATACAAGCTGAAGTCGGAACTGGAAGACCTGTCACTGAAATATACCGAAAAAGAAATATACTATCACATCAAGAACAAGCTGAATGAGACCAAGGCTTCGCGAGATAAATACATTGCCGACTTTATAGCTCCCATACAAAAGAAACTGGAAGAAACAGGCTTGAAATTCCACATCAAGGGACGAACCAAATCCATCCACTCCATCTATCAGAAGATGAAGAAACAGAAATGCCCGTTCGAAGGAGTGTACGATTTGTTTGCCATCCGCATCATCCTCGACTCGGAACTCGATAAAGAAAAACAAGAATGCTGGCAGGTATATTCCATCGTAACAGACATGTACCAGCCCAACCCCAAACGTTTGCGCGACTGGCTGTCCGTACCGAAAAGCAACGGATACGAATCACTCCACATCACGGTAATGGGGCCGGAAAGCAAATGGGTGGAAATTCAGATACGTACCGAAAGAATGGACGAAATTGCCGAACGAGGTCTGGCTGCCCACTGGCGTTACAAGGGCATAAAAGGAGAAAGCGGCCTGGACGAATGGCTTACCTCGGTACGAGAAGCTTTGGAAAACTCGGACAGCAACGGACTGGAAACAATGGATCAGTTCAAGCTTGACCTATACGAAGACGAAGTATTTGTCTTCACACCCAAGGGTGACTTGTTCAAATTAGGCAAAGGAGCTACGGTGCTCGACTTCGCATTCCACATCCACACCAAACTGGGCTGCAAATGCATTGGAGCCAAGGTAAACGGGAAAAATGCGCAGCTCAAACAGGTTCTGCACAGTGGCGACCAGGTCGAAATCATGACGTCGAACACCCAGACACCCAAACAGGACTGGCTGAACATTGTCACCACCTCGAAAGCGCGGACAAAAATACGCCAGGCATTAAAGGAAATGGCGGCCAAACAACATGACTTTGCCAAGGAAACCCTGGAACGTAAATTCAAGAATCGGAAAATTGAATACGATGAATCCATCATGATGCGTCTTATCAAGCGAATGGGATTCAAGGTTGTGACCGACTTTTATCAAGCCATTGCCGATGAAACGATCGACGTGAATGAGATTCTGGACAAATACATCGAACTGCAAAAGAAAGAGAGCGATATACACGATGAAGTCACATACCGGAGCGCCGAAGGATATAACCTGCAAACGCCACAGCTTGAAGAGACGACCGGCAAGGAAGACGTTCTGGTCATCGACCAGAATCTGAAAGGGCTGGAGTTCAAATTGGCACGTTGCTGCAATCCGATCTACGGAGATGATGTCTTCGGATTCGTCAGCGTTACCGGCGGAATCAAAATACACCGTACCGACTGCCCGAATGCAAGCGATTTGCGCGAACGTTTCGGTTATCGCATCGTGAAGGCACGGTGGGCCGGCAAGTCGCAAGGCACACAGTATCCCATCACTTTACGTGTGGTAGGCCACGATGATATCGGTATCGTAACCAATATCACTTCCATTATTTCGAAAGAAATGGGAATCACACTGCGAAGCATCAGTATCGACTCTCACGACGGACTGTTCTCGGGTACACTGACCGTAATGATTGGTGACACGGGACGGTTGGAAGCACTTATCAAGAAGCTACGAACGGTAAAAGGAGTAAAGCAAGTTTCCAGAAATTAAAATCGAATGAAGTACAATTTCAGAAAACAGATAAGAAGCTTCGGATACGCATGGCATGGCATATGGTGCTGCATAGGGAAAGAGCAAAATCTCAGCTTTCACCTGATAGCTACCGTGCTGGTCATCGGCGCCGGATGCTTCTTTCAGATCACCCGCACCGAATGGGCAATCGTATTGTTATGTATCGGAATTGTCATCAGTGCCGAACTTTTCAATACAGCCATTGAAAAACTGGTGGATTTGGTTTCCCCTCAACGGCACCCTGTTGCCGGACAGGTAAAAGACATCGCAGCCGGTGCTGTTTTGGTATGCGCTTTTGCTGCAATGATTGTAGGTCTTATCATCTTCCTGCCCTACATACTTTGATCATAAAAAAAATGAGTGAGAAATTATCTCACTCGTTTCTTTTTATAATAAGGCGAAGTAGCTATTAGAAATATCAGTACCGATACCACTGCCGCTACCACTCCTACATATAGCAACACGTCACTTACCATCAGATAACTTGCCACTGCAAAACCGCTTATCATGCCTGCATCAATCGACAGATTTAGCGTAGTATTGCTCGTCCCACGCTGGCAGTGATGAGAAAGCCGGACAAACATACGCACCAACGGTACTGCAGACAGCAGCAAAGAAGCTACGACCAGCAGAAGTGCATACAGCCACAACTCACCTCCCTTATACGCCAATAGTGAAACAAAGATTCCACAGGCAAAGGCCAGTAGCCATACATTAAAGGCCGGCAACCAGGCACGTGGCAGGATAAAACGATCCCAATTACACAGTTTAACTCCTATCGGGGCACGAAAAGGTACATGAACTCGCCAGGCTTCCAATACGCCCAACAAGCCGAATGCTATGGCTGTGTATAATAGTCCGTTAAGGGAATATATTCCATAAATCCAGAAGCCCAAAAGCAATCCGACAGCCATACCGATACGGCTCCAACGGGCATAGAGCACATTAGCCCGGGAACGATTGCCCGAAACGGTCACATCAATACTGATTGTTACTCCGGCTGCCGAAGCCAGTCCCAGGCACGCTCCTTCCAAGAAAGCCAACGCCATCCATTCGATGAACTCATCTGCATAAGCATATCCCAGCAGGACGGCCAACAAAATAACCAAGGGCCACACGAACACACTTTTCCGATAGCAAGCATCGCCTAAATACGCATTGAAGGGGCCGGACAGAAACATGCCTATCAGCATAGCCACATAAAAATACGCAGCCTCGTGTCCCCATCCGACAACCAGCAACGGAAAAGGCATATAGGCGGCTGCATGCAGAAAAAATCCGGCCATACGCATCCGCCTGAAGCCCGACGATAGCTGAACTGTATCAGTATTGTTCCTTTTCATTCGGAAAATCTAAGTTCTTTACATCAGACACATATCGGCTGATGGCGTCTGTCATCACCGTATGCAGATCGGCATAGCGACGCAGAAAACGTGGACGGAATCCATTGTTCATGCCCAGCATATCCTGTATGACCAATACCTGTCCGTCAACTCCACCACCTGCACCGATGCCAATGATAGGAATGGTCAGTTCTTGCGCTACCCTTTCGGCCAATACAGCCGGGATTTTTTCCAGAACGATGGCAAAGCATCCGGCTTCTTCAAGCAAGTGGGCATCGCGCACCAGCTTTTCAGCTTCTGCTTCATCCTTCGCACGTACGGTGTACGTACCATACTTGTTAATGGATTGAGGCATCAGTCCCAGATGTCCCATGATGGGAATACCGGCACTGAGAATACGTTTCACTGTTCCGATAATCTCTTCTCCACCCTCTAATTTCAAAGCATCGGCATGACTCTCTTTCATAATACGTATGGCAGAAGCCAATCCTTCCATCTCATTGCCCTGGTAAGATCCGAAAGGCATATCGACTACGACCATGGCACGTTTCACACCCCGCACCACAGACTTTGCATGATAGATCATCTGATCCAACGTGATGGGCAACGTTGTCACATTGCCGGCCATCACGTTTGAAGCCGAATCACCTACCAGTATCACATCTACACCGGCACCATCCACAATCTGCGCCATGGTGTAATCATAAGAAGTCAACATTGAGATTTTTTCACCTCTCTGCTTCATCTCTACAAGACGATGTGTAGTCACTTTACGAGTATCGTCCGAAATATATCCAGCCATTTCTTATAAATATTTAAGTTGTTACTTTAATACGTATAAATGTGTATATGTTAACCTGTTACAAAAATAATACTTTTATTATTATCTACGAACCTCAAGCATTTTATCGTAAGTAAAACCTTCGAAGTCATCAATGACACAATGGCATAACGACGCTATGCTTTCACGCGGATTGGTGGTAGCCAGACCAATGACATTTGCCCCGGAAGCCATCCCGGCTTTCAGACCGTTGAACGAATCTTCGAAGACGTATGTGTTCTCCGGTTCTGTTCCAAAGACCTTCATGCCCAACAGGAAACAATCGGGCGCGGGTTTCGAACGGGTAAACATTTCCGCGGTCAGAATACGATCGAAAAGAGTTTGTATTTCCGGACAAGAACGGTAAACAGCTGCCATCTTTTTGTCGTTCGAACTGGTAACAACCGCCATCTTCACACCATGACGGCGCAAGTCTGCTATAAAGTCAACGATACCAGGCACATATTCATAGTCCATTTGCTGCTCAAAGCGGTCCAATTGTTCGGTAATCGTTTTTTGTTCCTGCTCTTTTCCCGGAAAGAATTTATCATAAATATAGGTCAGCGTCTGACCCTTGATAAGAAGTTCCAGATTGTCTATGGATAAATAATCTACTCCGACTTTATGCCAGAATATACTGTATTGCTTTTCCGTATCCATCACAACTCCGTCAAAATCGAAAAGAACTGCAATCTTTTTCATTGCGTTATCCATACTTATTTCCTTCATAATTTATCCTATACCTTCTGTTTCAAGCCGACAAAGATGAGAATAATCCGCGAACCATGCAAATAAAACGCTCAAATCACTTCAATGTCATCCCTGTCAGTTGTTCCAGTGTTCCGTTGAACACATTCAAATCCACATCCTTTTCAATACCCGGAACACGCCCTACATCAGTATGCTGCCAAAACTCCCAATGTCCTTCGTAACGCACAGAATCAACATAGTAATGTGCTATCCAATAGGGATAAGCATTGAATGCGGAATCATTCAGGTAACGTTGCTTGAACTTATAGGAAGTATATAATATGGGCTTTACACCGTAATGTGACTCTATGCGATTGAGCCACACTTTCACCGCAGCCTGCAACTCACTTACGGATTTACGCCCGAGGGTTTCCACATCGAGTACCGGTGGCAAATCTCCACTATCCAGCTGCACCGTATGAATAAAGAAATCGGCCTGCCTCACCGGATCGGTCTGAGGAATAAAATAATGATAAGCCCCCCTCACAAAGCCATACTCCTGTGCCTTGCTGAAATTCTCGGCAAAACGATAATCACTATGATCGCCTCCTTCCGTTGCCTTCATGAAAACAAACTGTATCGGGAAATCGGACTGCTGACTACGTGCCAACACAGGCCAGTCAATATCACCCTGATAGTGGGAAATGTCTATTCCATGCACCTCGTAATCACAAGGAATGCAAACGCCATATCCTTTCTTTCCGTGACAAGGCTTCCAGCGATAAGCATAAGGTCGGACGAAAAACCAATAGAACGATGCCGTAAGAAACAAAACAATGCATACAGCCAACACATTGCGTAACCAATTGGGCATCGTACGTGTCAGATTCCGTTTTTTCGATCTGCGACTGTTCGAAGCACGAGAAGAGGTAACAGACTTCCGGCTTACTGCGTTTCTTTTTCTTGGGGACAAAATACGAAATTTTAATCAGTACTTAAAGAGTAAGATCACATACGCTTTCCATAAAGTGAAAAACTACAAGGAAATAAGCAGCACAAAGCACGCTTATTTTCCTTGTAGTCTGATCATCCATTAGCCAACAGCTAACGGCCTTTTATTTATGGACACTTATTTAGCTTGTTCCAGCTGCAACGTTTTGGTCGGCTGGTCGCATACTTCTGTAGGACCAAAGTACTGTATCGGACCCGGATATACATAATCCGTCTCCTTGGCCCAACGTTCGCGCTGTGCGGCAAAAGCCTTGAAAGGAGCACCATCCAGCTTAACCAATGCCTTCTGAATTACAGGTTTCATTTCACCGTTACGGCGTTCCATATTCATCATCATAGTGATGGGTACACCACCTGCAATCCATTCATCAGCAGGAGCTGTCGTATTGCGTACGGATGACATGTAACCAGTCTTGCCATTGGCAATCAGTGATGCAGCCGTGTAACCTAATGAATAGCAGTAGTCTGCATCGAAGTTTGAAGGAGCAGCGCAACGACCTTCGTAACCGAAGAAGTGGTGTTGAGCAGCAAACTTGCCAACAAACTTACCTTCGGCTTTCCACTGAGCCAACTTGGTAGCAACCATCTCGGACAACAGTTTCTCGGTTTCAATCAGAGATACCTGAACATTTCCGTGCGGGTCGCGATCCAGTGTCAGCTGACGGGCAACACCTTCGGGAAGGCTTGCATAGATAGCCGAATTTTCGGGAGACAACTTGCGGATGATGTAATCGCGCTGAGCCGACTTCTTGATCTGAGCAAATTCCTCGGCATTGGCAGCCAGGAAATCATTCAGTTCGGCAATCAGACGTTTCATGGCAGGGATGAACTCGATCAGACCTTCCGGGATAAGAACCGTTCCGAAGTTTTTGCCTTCGGCAGCACGAACGGCAACGGCATTGGCTATGTAAGTTACCACATCGTCCAATGACATATTCTTGGCTTCAACCTCTTCAGAAATGATACAGATATTGGGCTGTACCTGCAGGGCGCACTCCAATGCAATGTGAGAAGCCGAACGACCCATCAGTTTAATGAAGTGCCAGTATTTACGAGCCGAATTACAGTCGCGTTGAATGTTACCGATTACTTCAGAATAAGTCTTGCAAGCAGTATCAAATCCGAAGCTGGTTTCAATCATCTCATTCTTCAGGTCGCCGTCGATGGTCTTGGGACAACCGATTACCTGTATGCCATAGTTCTTGGCAGCGTAATACTCGGCCAGCACACAAGCATTCGTATTGGAGTCATCTCCACCGATAATAACCAGTGCCTTGATGCCCAGTTCCTTCAGAATCTCGTAACCTTTTTCAAACTGGTCTTCTTTCTCTAATTTGGTACGACCCGAACCGATAATGTCAAAACCACCAGTGTTACGATATTCATCGATGATGTCGGCTGTCAGTTCCATATAGTTATGGTCAACCAATCCGCCGGGTCCCAGAATAAAACCGTAAAGGCGACAATCCTTATTTAACTTCTTGATACCATCGAACAAGCCGGAAATAACATTATGTCCACCAGGAGCCTGTCCACCGGAAAGGATAACACCTACATTGAATGCAGGATAGCTGACAGCTTCGTCAGTTGCCTCAAACTTAATCAGAGGCATCCCATACGTGTTAGGGAACAATTTTTTAATCTCTTCCTGATCAGCTACAGACTGAGTAGCAGCACCGGCTACCGCCTTTACATGTCCTTTCAACGCTTTCGGAAGTTTGGGCTGATAGGCAGCCCTTGCAATCTGTAATGCACTTTTAGTCATATTTATTCATTTTAAAGGTGTACACATACGAATTAAAAAGCTTGGCAAATTTCGGCTTTTTTCAGAAGACTACATAACTTTTGGTAGCGAAAAGTAAGTTTCTATCACATTTTTTATATTTTTGCCGTCCGAACGACTACCTCAAATAATGTAACACCGTATGCTAAAAGACTGGAAAGAGCGCTTGAAAGCACGTTCACGCCGCGTTCATCGCAAGATTGAACTTCTGCGCCTGAAACGAATCCGAAAGAGACAGACGCCCCAATATACCTATTGCAAGAACTGTGGTACCCGCCTGGAAGGGATGTACTGTTACCACTGCGGACAATATGCGCTGGACATCGAACAACCGTTTTGGAAATACGTGCGCCAATACTTCGAAAACATGTATCAGTTCGACACCAAGATATGGCGCACCCTGTGGTATCTCTTCACCCGCCCCGGTTTCCTGACAAGCGAATTCAACGCAGGCAAAATCAACTCTTACGTTCATCCCTTCCGCCTGTATATGTGCATCTCCGTGGTATTCTTTGCCATATTCTTCATGCTGGTTGGCGAACGGGTAAACGACTTAAACGCACTGAATGACGGACGGCTGAGACGAGACATTGTGGAACAGCTGAAAAGCTCTGCTGCCGCAGCCGATACCACCGTTTACCTCTACCAGGCACCACAATTGATCAAAACCCTGACCCTGCGCTTTGGCATAGAAGATGCCGACCGGATCGTTTGCTATCAGCCGGTGGACAATCCATACGGGCTGTCACGCGCCACCCTACCCCGCCTGCTTGTTGACTCCTGCTTCCGTCAAACCGAAATCTCACCGCAGGATTGGGACTTCATCCGACAGTCTCGTACCCGGAAGAATCTAAATATAGAAAACTGGATAGACGGCAAAGATTACGGCCCCGATAACGTGGCAGCTATCCGCGCATTCCGTATTGACAGTACCTATACACAGACCGCAAACGGGACCGACAGTCTCGTACTACACCCGCAGAAAGTCTGCGCATGGACAGATGGCATGCAACAACAGGATGCCGAAGTAGATGCCTTGCAGAAAGAACAGTTTACCAACGACATGGTAGGCGATCTGTCCAAATGGACACCTTTTTTTATGATGTTTCTCCTGCCTCTGTTCGCAGCAATTCTGAAGTTATTCTATGGCAATAAACGAATGCCTTACATGTGGCACTTCGTCCATGCCATCCACCTGAATACGGTCTTTCTCATCCTCCTTTGCATTCCGTTAGTACCGCTCTTTGCCTACGGCATCGATGACATGCTGGCAGCCCGACAGACGCTGAACACTGTACAGCAGAATTTTCTCAGCATCACCTTTACAGGTTTCCCCATTGCCATGTTTCTCTACATGTTGGTGTCTTTCCATACCGTCTATCGCCAGGGATGGGTGAAAACATGCTTAAAGGCCCTGCTGTTTTTTACCCTGTTTACCATTATAGCAACGCTGCTGGCCTGTGTACTATTGCTGTGGTTACTGGCAACGGAAGCGGAAGCCATATAATAATTAAAGAATGAATAAAGCATAAACAATGAGACTCTCTGAAAAACTCTGCCAGCGCCGACGTCGCATCCGACGTAACATCGAAGCCATGCGTCTGCGCCGTATCCGTCGCTATACTCGTCCCGGCTACACCCACTGCATGAACTGCGGAACCAAGCTGAAAGGAATGTATTGCCACCAGTGTGGCCAGTATGCGCTCGACATTCATCAGCCCATGTGGAAATACATCCGCCAGTACTTCGAAAACATGTATCAGTTCGACGGGAAAGTGTGGATGACGCTCTTCCTGATGTTCACCCGACCAGGATACCTGACCAATGAGTTCAACGAAGGAAAAATAAATTCCTATGTTCACCCCTTCCGCCTGTATATGTTCATTTCCGTCCTGTTCTTCACCTTTTTCTTCATGGCTACCGAACGGATTACAGGACGTGCGCTACTGACGATGGCGGGGGAACAGATCCCCGATACGGTGATGAACGTACTAAGACGGACCGATGCAACGACACTGCCGGACACAACCATTTATGCCTACAACATGGAAACGCTACGCAACGTATTGGATGCACGCGGGGCAGAACAGGCCGACAGCCTTGTCCACCTGCATTACGAGGATCGTGGTGACGAACTGAACTGCGTCACCCTCCCGCGTTTGCTCTTCGACTCCTGCCTGACGCGCACCGCCCTCCACGAGGACAATCAGACCGAGGCCGACATACTGCGCAAAACGGCGAAATTAGGCGAGATGGATGAGGAAGAACTGTTCTATCACAACCTGCCTGCGGATTCGGCTACAGGACGCATTACAGCCGACACGTACGACTGGATGACACGCATCGACCAAAAAGATCAGCTTCAGTACCAGGCCACGGCATCGTTCATATTGGGCCAGTTGTCCAAGTGGACCCCCATGTTTCTGATGTTCCTCCTGCCTCTACAGGCCTTGCTGTTTAAAATCTTCTACTCGCGCCGACGATACATGGAACACTTTGCCCATGCCACCCACCTGAGCAGTTTCCTGCTCGTACTGATGGCCGTGCCTGCAGGCATCTTACTCTGGGATTTCAATCTGGGACGTGGCAACAATATCAACATCGGCAGCATACAAAGCGCCATTCTCTTCCTCTCACCCCTGGCGCTGCTGCTCTACCAGCTTGTATCCATGCGTACCGTTTACCACGACGGCTGGGGCAAGACTACAGTAAAGTGTCTGCTCGTCTTTGGCATCTTCAACCTGCTGGCATTCAGTCTCGCTGCTATGCTGATTATATTCCTCGTATTTAAGGCAACAGGAAAAATGTGATTTTCAGATACTCAGTGTCATGTCGAAGGTCGCCTACTATCCCAATGGACAGCCAATTTCCAACACAAAATAACTCCGATTTCTACAGGAAATTTTTCTTATTGACAAGCAAAAGATTCATAACCTGTAAAAATCGGAGTTATCTGTAACGAATGTCTTTTCCTGATTTAACTAGACGCTTTTTTATTTTATAAACTATAATAGTAGACATTTCTTGAGAAACGCTCCTATTTGAATAGACACTTTGCCTAATACAGCTCTGATTAGGTCGTCTGTTTTCGATGTACCGGACATGCAAGAGTTCCGGCCTTGTTGTTCGGTAAAACCGGATGCCCTTCGATGGGGCATTCGGTTTTTGAGTCAGATGTTCCGGCTTACGCTTTCGTCCGACCTTGTTGTTCGGTCTGACAAAGATGCATCATATTCACCATTATTGAAAGTTTTCTGCGGGCAAATTTTCTTTTTCCACATTTTCTTCTGTTCACCCTGCTCCAAATGTACGAGAGCGGGGACTTTGTAACCGATACTCATATGTGGTCGGTAGCAGTTGTAGAAATGGATGTATCTACCGATGACCTTCTCGGCATGCCCGATATCCTTGAAGTGGCTTTGTCGGTAGACACGTTCGCACTTGATTATCCCGTTGATCCGCTCGGCGATGGCATTGTCCGTAGGGTTGTAGTCCTCCGTCATGCTAATGTCAATCTCGTGCGCCTGTAGCATCGCCACATAAGCGTCGCAGCAGTATTGTACACCCCGATCAGAATGGTGGATCAGTCCTTTGAGACTTGTGCTGCCTCTCAGTTTGACAGCCTGCTTTATTGCCTGCTCCAATGCCTGCATGGTAATGGCCGCGCGGAGCGTGTCGGCAAGCTTCCAGCCGACAATCTTGTGCGAGTAGGCATCGGTTATCAGATGAAGGTAGCAGAC
>OMCT01000586.1_pt1 | contig 27555 bp, 15 predicted proteins | sample 1674301 | NCBI WGS metagenome assembly OMCT01 (sample SAMEA103958158, study PRJEB25191) | human gut metagenome
AAGTGTGGTTCGCAAGCCACACAAGTGTCTCTCGCGAGCCGTGCAAGTGTGGCTCATCGAAGCTTGCTTTTTATGAGCCCAAAGATCGAATTGTTGAAATCATGAAAAACGTTCAATCCCGGATAATAACAGAAAAACGGGTATGCCATGATGATTCATTCATTCTGACATACCCGTTTCGTTAGTTTATGTAAACCGGCTTATTGAGCGAAGTTTGCGTTCATATACTCTTGCCAAGCGTCTAATGACAAGAAAAGACAGGTGGGATTGGTCACAGGATAAGCCCCTGCATCATTATAATTTATCATACCCATGTACAGAGAGTTGGCTCCAAACACGATCGATGATAAACTTCCATCCTCATTCGTTGAGACGACTCCCAACGGATAGCTTGCCTTGTCGTTAACCAGATCCGGGTAAATAGAGCCGCAGAAGAATTCACCATATCCCCAGTCGAAGCCCAAGAGAGTCTGCGACATGGAAGCTTCTTTGCCATTGATCTCGATTTGCATCTTCACGTCCCGTCCGGTCATGTCAGTGTCTGCGTTGTAGGGATAACCCGTGTAGATGCCGTTGGCGTCAACAGCGGTTGCGGGAGAAAACGGATTCAGCAGACGCACTTTTGTGGTACCACTGGGAAGTGTAGCCATTTCGGCGGTCACATACCAACTTACGGGGTAATCTACTCCAAAGAGGTTGGATACCGTACCATCCATAAAGATAGCAGTGTCTATGGGATCCCATTTAATGCGGATGATGCTGCCCGAAGCATAGACGGCCTGGTTGGCATACGGGTTGTAAGATCCTTCACCAAATTTCAGTTCATAACTGTAGGAAACGCCAATCTCTGCATTAGGGAATTTGATGTTTAACGGAGCTTCAGCCTGCCCGGCTTCGAAAGTTACCGTTTCGGGCACTTCGAATACGTTTTCAGTATTGCTTAATACCTCTATTTTTACGGTAGCGGTACTTTCCGTATTACTTCTTTCCAGTTTCAGTGTCAGTTCCTGAACTGCTTCAGGCTCTAACTCTACTGCATAATTGTTGTCCGTCGAGAAATATGCTCCCGGACAATCGGGGTCAACGATAGGAGAGGGTTCCCTCTCAATCTCATCGGAGCAGGCCGTAAACGAAAGTATGCTTCCGGCCAGCGCCATTAGGAAATATTTATTGATAGTCTTCATATGAATGTGTTATCTGATTGAAATAAAAATTTAAGTTTCGCAAGTGCTCTATTGATTAGTTGACAAGGCTTCAGGCAACCAATCTGTAAGATCCGGAATGCCCTGCCTGATAAAGTGCCGCTTGAAACGGCTCGCTACAAGCGCCTTGTCAACTCGTCAACTTGTTGCTCGTCAGCTGCAACCTGAGCTCGCGAATTGAAAATCGACGAAGTCAAAGTTGAGATAAAAGTTAGTCTGTCACACCGTCGGTAAGCCCTATGCCTTCACCGGGTTTAGGCATCGAGCCCTCGTTGTTGTTGGCAGTTGGGGGGATACCGGTATTGGCACTTGTCTCGTCTTGCGGGATACGCATCAGCAGCCAGCCGTTATCAGAAGAGATGTTAAATGCAAAGGCATCGGGGAAGTTTGTTTCTACACCACTCTTTATGCGAACCACGTTCTTACCCAGTCGCATAACGTCGGCCATGCCGAAACCTTCACCCCATAATTCTACACGACGTTGGAACCAAACCTCGTCCTGGAAACCGGTTGCCGAACTTGCGGTACATGTATAGTTGGGATCGCGGTAGTTTTTAACAAAATCTTCCAGAATCTGTTTGCCGGCAGGGATGTTACCGGCCATTGCAGTAGCTTCTGCCTGGATCAGAATCATTTCTTCGGCACGCATCAGAGGCCAGTCGTTGGCAGCCACGTTATTGCCTAAACCGCCGTACATGCCGAACTTCACGTTCGTATAGGGCAAGAAAGCCTCCTTGGCCTGATTAGCTATCTTAAGGGTTGCAATGTCGTCACCGCTTGCCAAGCCTCTCCAGCTTTGTCCTGTCAGATTATCAGAATGCAGATTGGCATCCACCCACCATCCTTTGCGCACGTCGGTGCTTGGGATCAGGTTAAAAAGTAAAACGTTGATTGACTTGTACATACCTACGCCTGCCGAGTAAGAGCCTTCGCAGAAAGAACCGAGAACTCCCGGCCAGGAAATCAGGCTGTTTTGCGAATTGTAGTCAGCTTCGGTGATTTCGAGTGCCCAAATCCATCCGTTACCGCTTTCCTGCGAATCTACAAACATCGGTTTGGTAAGTTCTTCCCTTTCATACGGCGTATAACCGGCCATTGCTTTGGCTGCATCGTCGGCAGCGGCCTGCCAGTTTTCCATATACAGATTGGCGCGGGCGCGCAAGCCGTATGCTACCTGCTGGTTGATTTCACCGGCATTCTTGCGGACGTAACCTTCCAGATCGGCAATGGCGGCATCCAAGTCGGATATGATCAGTTCATAAACCTTAGCTACTGTGGCACGCGGATTGTTGGGGTCGGCCGACATCTCTTCGGTTACGATGGGGATGCACGGTTTGTCTTCGTTGCCTTTATACTTGAATTGGAAATAGGGAGCCAAGTTCAGGTAGTCGAAAGCACGGGTGGCTTTGGCTTGTCCGCGATAAGCTTTTAGCGTAGGGTCGTCCGTATCGGTGGGAATGGACTTGATGATATCGTTTGCCATCTTGATCTGATTGTAGAACAAAGCCCAACGCATGTAGGGATTTGCATAGGTGTCACTACGATCGGAATACTCGCTGCAAGTCGAAAACCAGTTGTATCCGTTGTTGGGAGCTACCATATCGGGACCGTTCAAATCGTTGGACAAACATACGGCAGGATAGCCGAAGTCGTCGCCGCGTTGGCTGGAACCGAATACCGGGAACTGTTGCAAATTGTTGGCGTACATACCCGTAACTTCGGCAGCAAGGAGTTCCGGGTCAGCAGAAACCACTTCCTGCTTTTGATCGGAAGTGAAAGTACCGCTCTGTGGAAAGGTATCCAAGTCAACACACGAGGCTAATGTCATACTGCCGATAGCCAGAGTTGACAATATTTTGTTATATGCTTTCATATTCTATATTTCTATTGATGATGAATGATAGTTAGAATTTTAAAGAAATGCCTCCGGTTATGGTGCGCAGGGCGGTGTAAGTGAAGTTACCGCTTCCTGTCGAGCTTCCCAGACCGAGGAACTGACGCGGGTCAAATCCTTTGCGGCAGGAGAATACAGCCAGGTTGTCGCCTTGCACGTACAAGCGCAGGTTGGATACTCCCAATGCTTGTGTCCAGCGTTTGGGCAATGTATAGCCTAATGTCACGTTGTTCAGACTCAAATAATCGGAACTTACCAGGAAGCGCGAAGACATACGCTGACTGGAAACGTCGGAAGTATTCATACGTGGAATGTCACTACTTGGGTTTTCGGGCGTCCAGGCTTTTAATACGTCCTTGTGGAAGTTTTGTCCCATCAGGTCGCCCGTCTGCATTAAAGCTTCGTAAGTACCATCGTAAACCTTACCGCCCAACTGATACGAAAGCTGTATGCCCAGATCGAAACCATAAGCGTTCAGTTGCGTGCCAAAACCACCGTAAACTTTAGCCAAAGTGCTTCCTAAGTCAGACTGTTGTGCCTTTTCGTAATCAGTCGTAATGGTGTAGTCTCCGTTGTCCGGGTCAATATAATATTGCGGTAAACCATTCTCTTGATTAACTCCTGCATAAACGGGCAGATAGGCATTGTAGAGCGAACCGCCTACGGTATAAATTGCATTGGAAAATTTGATGCCACTCTCGCGCACCGTTTCGTCCAGGTCGGTGATTTTATTCGTATAGTGGGTCAGATTGAAGTTGGCGCTCCATTCTACGTTACGGTTTTTGTACAGGATGCCGTTGATGTCCAATTCGATACCTTGGTTTACGATAGAACCGACGTTTTTAGGAATGCTGCTGTAACCGAATGAAATAGGCACCGGTTGGTTGTAGAGCAGATCACTGGTCTTACGGTTGAAGTATTCGACTGTACCGTTGAATCGGCTGTCGAACAATTCGAAGTCGAAACCTACGTTGAAGGCATGAGATGTTTCCCAGGTGAGGTCCTTATTGCCTTTGAAAGCAAAAGCCACAGCAAAGTCATTGTTACTGTTGCTTACGGTGTATTGGTCCTGATAGGCATAATAGTAAACCGAAGAAGAACCTAAATTGTCGTTACCTTGCACACCATAACTGGCTTTGAACTTCAGCATGTTGATCCATTCCAGATCGCTCATGAAATCTTCTTTGCTTAGCAGCCATGCCAAACCTATGCTACCGAAGTTACCCCAACGGTTGTCCGGATGGAAACGTGAAGAAGCGTCGCGGCGGTAAGAAGCGGAAACAAAATACTTGCCGTCGTAGTCATATTGCACACGTGCCAGGTATCCCATTGTTGCATATTCGTGTGTATAAGAACTTACCGAAGGAGGTGTGTTGATCGTGTTGTTCAGTTCACCGATATAGGGGTTATACATCATTGTATTTGAACCGCCCAAGTATTGGATCTTGTGGCTGTACGATTCGAATCCGGCCAAGACATCAATGTTGTGCACATCGGCCAAAGTCGTCTTGTAAGTGGCCATGTACTGTTGGTTGATGTCAAAAAGACGCTGATGTACTACCGAAACATAACCGCCGCTGGTTGAAGCGCTTCCATAGAAAGGATTACCGATGGAGTTAGCGCGCTGGTTCAACACATTGGCACCCAACGTAGCGGTGATGTTCAGTCCTTCGACAGGCGTAATAGTGGCATACCATTTAGTGGCAAGCTGGTCGCTATATGTATTCTGGTCGTCCAATGCCAATGTTCCGGCGGGGTTACCCATTAATGTCGGACGGTTAAAGTTCGTAGAGCCCGAACCGAAGTCATATACCGTTAATCCACGGTTGTCTTTCATAATGCTACCGTCGGCATTTCGTACATACATCGGGTAGATAGGGGCGATGAGGTTCGAAATATAGAAAAGGTTTCCGGTAGAACCCCAGTCATCCTGTCCCTGTCCTGACGGCGATTTGATATTATAGTACGTATAGGCAATGTTGGTACCTACTTTCAACCACTTGTTTGCCTGATAGTCGGTTTTTGCACGTCCGGTGAAACGCTCGAAGCCTGAGTTGGCAATGATACCGTTATCATCCAGATAACCTGCCGATACATAATAATTCATCTTGTCCGAGGCACCCGATACCGTTACGTTATACTCCTGACGTAAGTTACTCTTTCCAAAAATTTCGTTGTACCAATCATCAGGTGTGTAATAGTAAGTCCCGTCAGAATAACCCAATTTGGCATTGGGGTTGAGTTTGAAGTTTGTTCCAATCAGTTTTTCGCCTTCAGGCAGGGTATATACCAAATAGCCCAAACCGCCGTTGTTGGCATCGAGCAGCGTTTTATCGGCAAAAGCGTATGCATCGGTTGCAGACGAACCTGCATAATACTTCGAGTTGAACAGAGCCCGATAGGCTGTTTCATAATACATGGCCGGATCGGTCATGACGTCATAGTTGGGTACGCCACGCTTGTTCGAACCCCATTTGGCATCAACAGTGACCTGTGCTTCACCCGTTGCACCACGTTTGGTTGTAATCAATACTACGCCGTTGGCACCACGTGCACCATAAATGGCGTTTGCGGCAGCATCTTTCAATATGGTCATGGATTCGATATCCTGCGGGTTGATGGCGGATATTTCACCGTCATACGGTACACCATCCACAACATATAGCGGAGCGTTGCTGGCCGACATGGAGCCAATACCGCGAATACGGATGGAAGCAGAACTTCCGGGTTGTCCGTTGCTCTGTGTGATTTGCACACCGGCTACTTGTCCGGCCATGGCATTTGTCACGTTAGAGACTGCACGCTCTGCAATTTTATCAGACTTGATGGTCGAAGCCGAACCCGTAAATGCAGACTTCTTTGCCGTACCATAAGCCACTACCATCACTTCATCCAGCAACTCTGTATTCGACCTTAGTTGGATGCGCATGTTGGGTTCGATTTCAACCTCCTGAGTTTCCATGCCGATATACGAAATCTGCAAAGTCTTCGCGGAACTTACATTTTTACAATCCTCTTATTACCAGATATTTACAAACGCAGCAACTGACTGGGAAAGCTTAAAGACTTCCTGCCCTGATGGGCGTCTAATGCGGCATCCGTTCACAATGTTCTACCGATTTTCTACTCTATGAACATCATAAAGCTCCGATTATCAACTTATTAATTTACGCATGGCCTTCATATCGGTAATCCTTATGTTGTACCTTATCTGTGATGTATTCCATAAGGCAGGTGGATACATCTGCTACTTCGACTGATTCAGTGCTTCTCCGCATTATTCTGTTGGGCAGGCAGGTGTTGTTCCAAATCTTGAATGACCGTCATATCCATAACGTCGGTATAGATCTGCGTAGTTCGGACACTTTTATGCCCAAGCAACTTCTGTACGGTTGTAATATTGACTCCCTTATATATTAATAAGGTGGCATTGGTATGACGGGCCGAGTGGAACGAGATATGTTTGGATATACCTGCCAACTGCATCAGTACCGTCAGCGTCTTGTTGACGTTCGAATTGTTGCCCAAACGGAAGAAATCGTCCAGATCCGCACTGTACTTTTGCAAAATAGCCAGCGCTTTCCCGTTAAACAGCAAATACAAGGGCAGGCGCACTTCCGTATTCGTTTTGACCGAAGTATAGACCAGCCAGTCTTTTTCTGCTATGCATTGGACGTTGTCGGAAGTCAAACTTGTAAAATCGGAATAACGCAATCCGGCGTAACAGCAGAAAAGAAAAGCATCTAACGTAGTCTGATACTTGCTGTTTTTGCCGTCCAACGAAAGGCGTTCCAGTCGCTTCAACTCTTCCGGCGACAAATGGACATGATTGCTGGCCACAGTGCGGATCTTATATTTCCGAAATGCATATTTACTCATCTCCAGATACCCTTTGTTGATGGCCACGTTGATATACCGTTTCAGATGTTTCATGTGTTTGGCGATAGTATTTATGTGATAACCTTTATTGCGCATGAAGGCTTCGAAGGCTGTGATATACTCAAAAGTCAGTTCACCGAACGTAACGTCCTTCTGAAAATCCTGGAGCAGCACGAGTGTGGAGCGATGATTGTGCTTCGTACTCTCGCGCAATGACGAGGATTCCACTTCACGTCTGAAGAAGGGAATGAACAGTGTCTGATTCCCTTCGTTCAATATCTCGTCTTTCAACAAATCGAGGCTGATAACCCTGCCTTGTCTCCATAACTCCAGTTCTTTCTGCTCCATGGATATGACAAAACTACGAATAGCTCTGTTCAATTCGTTTGCATTCGGGTGCTTCCTGACCAGCTGACGTGTGTTGTCCCATTGATCAGGACGTAAGTAAACCTTGGTTGAAAAATACTTTTTCTTTCCCCTCAGGTAAGCTTCTACCTGAACTAATGCCTGCCCACGCCTGTTGAGGCATTTTTTTCGGTTATAAACCAGATTGTAGGTTATCTTATTCATCATAAACAGTTATTAGGTTAATGTCATATAGACGTAAATCGACGGGGAAATGTACGGGTGAAAACAGAATGTTGCCGTTAAAACATTGATAATCTACCTTGTTTACAAACGTTGCCCTTGCAATCGGAAGACAAATAGGCCAACCTTGATGTACAAATCCTCTGTTGAACATGCCATCCTTGGGCCTTTATATAGTCAAGAATACATTATTGTCATGATAAATATAAAGTAGTCGAACGATAAAACGGTAAAAGCCGAAACATCGGTTCAATCTGTCAGAAAGAGAAAGAAAACACTGACTCCCGTTCAATACCGTCATCATACACTGCGGTAATTACGTCCGTCACTCGGTATAATACCCGCACATCTACGTTAAACAATCTGTTAATGAAGCACACATTGCTTAGAGGAACTTGAATCATTTAACAGTTTTAGGTTAAATATTCTTTGCTCGAAGTGCCAAAAAGATAATTTTATCAAATCAGAGTGATAGCAGTAAATTCCTCATTTAGCTTTTTTAAACAGCTAAAATCTGTTATTAAACATATAAACGGCGTATTCGATAACATATTGATAGAATTACAAGGTTTTTTTGATAAAAGAGTTGTCTGTTTCATATTTATTAATATATTTGCATTTTGTTAGAGTAAAGAAACAATTAATGTAAAGTTAAACTTTAAGAGAGAATTTATGAAAAGAAAATTAATGCTGTTATTGGCCTGTCTTTTTGTAGGAATAGGCTTAGTAACTGCCCAGACGAAGAAAGTCACGGGTGTCGTGATTTCGGAAGAAGACGGGCAGCCAGTTATTGGAGCGTCTGTATTGGTGAAAGGTACACAGATTGGTATTGTGACCGATATAGATGGTAAATTCGAATTGACGAACGTACCAAGTTCCGCGAAGACTTTGCAGATTTCGTATATTGGTATGGAAACTCAGGAGGTTGAAATCAAACCCAATATACGCGTCGTGTTAAGGTCGAATACTGAGTTGCTGGATGAAGTGATGGTGGTGGCTTATGGTACGGCTAAAAAGTCAGCATTTACGGGTTCGGCTACCGTTGTTGGTTCTGAAGAAATCGGTAAAATCCAAAGTTCCAATGTGGCTAATGCTTTGAATGGTAAGGTGTCGGGTGTGCAGTTGAACAATGCTTCCGGACAGCCAGGTGCTACTACTCCTTCTATACGTATTCGTGGTATCAGTTCTATCAATGCAGGCAACGACCCGTTGATTATTTTGGATGGTGCTCCTTATGAAGGTGATTTGAATAATATTAGTTCGCAGGATATTGAATCGATGACCGTGTTGAAGGATGCAGCTTCGAATGCATTGTATGGTGCTCGCGGTGCGAATGGTGTGATTATCATTACTACTAAGAAAGGTACTGCCGGTCAGGCACGTGTTACTGTTGATGCCAAATGGGGATCGAATTCACGTGCAACTCAGGATTATAACAGAATTGATAATCCTGCACAATATTATGAAATGTATTACGGTGCTTTGAAAAGCTATTTCATGAATGCACAAGGGATGAGTGATGCAGCTGCACATGCGAGTGCCAATACCAACATGTTGGGTAGTGGTAGCTATGGCTTGGGTTATAATATCTATACTGTTCCTGATGGTCAGTATCTGATTGGTTCTAATGGTAAATTGAACCCGAATGCTACGCTGGGAAATCTTATCGATTATAATGGCACGCAGTATCTGATCCGTCCGGATGATTGGCTGGATGAAGCTTATAAGAATGGCTTGCGTCAGGAATATAATGTTAGTGTGTCTGCCGGTTCAGACAAATCTTCGTTTTATGCTTCTATCAGCTATTTGGATAATGAAGGTATTGTAGAAAATTCTGATTACGAACGTTTGACTGGTCGTTTAAAAGCGGATTATCAAGTGAAAGAATGGTTGAAGGTTGGTGCTAACATGTCATATACTCATTTCAATTCCAATTCTTTGAGTGAGGATGGCGCATCGAACTCCTCTGGTAATATTTTTGCTTTTGCAACGCGTATCGCACCGATTTATCCTTTATATATCCGTGACGGACAAGGTAACATTATGAAAGATAAAAACGGATATACAGTTTACGATTTTGGTAACAAAGACAATGCCGGATTGGTTCGTCCGTTCCTTAGCGGATCAAACGCATATGCTGCCAATCTGTTGGATACAAACAACGCTGAAGGAAATGCTATGACTGCAACCGGATTCGCAGAAATCCGTTTCTTGAAAGATTTTAAGTTTACATGGACTAGCGGTGTGAATGTCGATGAAACACGTACGAACGGATTTACCAATCCTTACTATGGACAATATGCCACTTCCAACGGTATTGTATCTAAATATCATACTCGCCAATTGTCATACAATCACCAACAAATTTTGAATTGGAAACGTAGTTTCGGTTCTAATAATTTGGAAGTGATGTTGGGACATGAATCTTTCCGCTATAAATATTATTATTTGTATGCAAGTAAGTCGAATGTATTCGATCCTAACAATCAGGAAATGGCAGGTGCTATTACAGAGAACGGTAGTGATTCTTATACTTCTGACTATAACACAGAAGGTTATTTCGGTCGTGTACAATATGATTTCGCAGAGAAGTACTTCCTTTCCGGTTCTTACCGTCGTGATGCTTCTTCGCGTTTCCATCCTGATCATCGTTGGGGTAATTTCTGGTCGGCAGGTGCTGCTTGGATCATTTCAAAAGAGGATTTCTTTGATGTAGAATGGGTGGACATGTTGAAGATTAAGGCTTCATATGGTTCACAGGGTAACGATAATATCGGTGATTACCGTTATGTAAACACTTATGCGATTGTTAACTCTGGCGGTAACCCTGCTGCTATCCCTAATACTATGGGTAACAAGGATATTACGTGGGAAACAAATGGTAACTTCAATGCCGGTTTCGACTTTGAATTGTTTAAGGGACGTTTCACTGGTACTGTAGAATATTTCTACCGTAAGACAAGTGATATGTTGTTCTCATTCCCGTTGCCTCCTTCGTTTGGTTATACTTCGTATTTTGCTAATGTGGGTGATATGCGTAACCAAGGTCTGGAAGCTGAGTTTAATGTAACCCCGATCAAGACTAATGACTTGACTTGGGATATCAATCTGAACCTGACTCACTATAAGAACAAGATTACTTACTTACCGGAAGAACGCAAGACAATGGTTGTTGACGGAGTTCCGGGTTACAGCAGTGGTAACTATTACTTCGGTGAAGGTGAATCGTTGTACACTTATCGCATCAAAAAGTATGCAGGTGTGTCAGAAGATGGACAAGCTCTTTATTACAAGAATGTATTGGATGCCGATAAGAATGTAATTGGTGTTGAGACAACCACTGCATATGATGATGCAGACTATTATTTGTGTGGTACTGCATTGCCTGACGTGTATGGCGGTTTTGGAACCAGCTTGACTTATAAAGGTTTCGATTTGGCTTTGGATTTTACTTACCAGATCGGTGGACAAATCTATGATGGCGACTATGCTTCGATGATGGCTCCTCCTACAGCATCAAGTAAGGGTAATGCTTTCCATGCTGATTTGCTGAATTCTTGGACTCCGGAGAATAGTGGTTCCAATATTCCGCGTTTCCAGTTTGGTGATAACTATACGACGGCTACTTCCGACCGTTTCCTGACAAGTGCTTCTTATCTGAGCTTGCAGAATATCAACTTCGGTTATACATTGCCGGCCAGCTTGACACGTCGTGCACAGATCGAAAAGATCCGCGTTTATCTGTCAGCTGATAATATTTGGGTATGGTCGAAACGTCAGGGACTTGATCCTCGTCAGAGCATCACCGGTTCGGTTACTAGCTCATATTATGCGCCGATGCGTACTATTTCGGGAGGTATTACTTTAACGTTCTAATTTAATATGATTATAGACGATATGAAAACAAATATATCAAAGTTATTAGCGGGAATCTGTCTTTCTTCATCCCTCGTAATGACTACGGGATGTATCGAAGAAACTTTTCCCACAAGTGTAGCCACTGAAGACCAGGTAACTTCGTCGGATATGGCTGCGGCCGCTATGCTGTGGGCTATGCCGGCCAGTTTGAATGTTCTGGGTGTCGTAAGTAGTGATTATCACTGGGATTGGGGATATGGATCCATTATGCATATCCGTGACGTGATGACGGCTGATATGGCTGTAATCAGTCATAGTTATGACTGGTTCTCGTCTTGGGAGGAGAATACCTACCAAGGTGAAAGTTATGTATATCCGCAGTTTATCTGGAACTATTATTGGCAAGCTGTACTGACAACGAATAAGTTGATTGCCGCCCTTGATCCGGAAACAGCTTCTGAAACTCAGGTCGGATATTTGGCTGCTGCACATGCTTTCCGTGCTTTCTTCTATCTGGATATGGCTCGTATGTTCGAGTTCTTACCGAATGATAAAACTAACGGCGATAAAGTATTAGGCTTGACTGTGCCTATTGTGACTGAAACTACTACGGAAGCTGAAGCACGTAATAATCCGCGTGCTACGAAAGAGGCTATGGCAGAATTTATTTTGGCCGATCTGGATTTTGCCGAAGAACATATTGGTAAGTTGACAGAATCCTCCAAGACTTTGCCTCATTTGGATGTCGTATATGGATTAAAGGCTCGTCTGTATCAGTGGTTAGGTAACTATCAGGAAGCAAGAACTTATGCACGTAATGCTATTAACAGCTATTCAGGTTCGCCTATGACAGAAACACAGTGTCTGAGTACAACAAAGGGTTTCAACGACATATCTTGCTGGATGTGGGGCTCGCAAATGGTTTCTGAAGATAATCTGGTGAAGACTGGTATTTTGAACTGGGCTTCGTGGATGTCAAACGAAACGTCTTTCGGTTATTCTGCTCAAGGCCCTACTCTTATGATCGGTGCCAGCTTGTATAATAAACTGAGCGATACAGATTTTCGTAAGAAGCTGTGGAAAGCTCCTGAAGGTGGTATGCTTGAGGGAGAGACTGAATTCCTGACTTCTTCTGCTTTTGGTAATTTTGAGAATAGACTGTCTGAGTATGCTTCCGTGAAATTCCGCCCGGCTGAAGGAAATTGTGATGATTTCACAGTAGGTGCTTCTACGGCCTATCCTTTGATGCGCGTTGAGGAAATGTATTTCATTGAAGCTGAATCAGCTGCTCAATTGGGTGACGGACAGGCTGCAACACTACTGAATAACTTTATGATGACTTATCGTGACCCGGATTATGTATGCAATGCTACCGGACAGGAGCTCATCGACGAAATTATCTTCCAGAAACGTATAGAACTGTGGGGTGAAGGCCAGTCATACTTCGATATTAAGCGTCTGAATATGTCGGTTGAGCGAGGATATACCGGTACAAACTTTAGCCCGGCAGTTTGCTTCAACACCAACGGACGTCCTGCATGGATGAATATTTGTATCGTTCAGTCGGAGAAAAATAATAATTCGGCTTTGATGGGATTTGAAAATCCTGATCCCAGCGGTGCCTATGATGTTTGGGTTGATCCTTCTGAGAAATAATTTAATAAATAGTATATCTTCAAATTAATATAGATTTTAATATGAAAAAGATAAATGGTTTACTGGTCGCTTTGATGGCCGTATTGACACTGGGCTGGACTTCTTGTACTGACAGTGTTGACTATTTGGCAGCCGGGCCAGTCGAAGGACAGGGAGTGTATTTCCCGACTTCAGTAGCAACTTCTTATACATTGAATGGAACTTCCGGTGAAATTACGTTGGATGTTATGCGTTCGACGTCTGTCGGTGATGTAGTAGCCTCGCTGGAGGCTACATTCACCGAAGGTGGTGAAAGCGTATTTACGGTTCCTTCTACGGTTAGTTTTGCTGATGGATCTTCCACTTCAAGCGTAACGCTTGCTTATAACAATTTGAAACGTGGCACTACTTATCAGGTAACTTTGACGTTTAGTGATGGAACTCCTTATTCGAATTCTTCACTTACGTTGAGTTTCTTGTACCCGGAAGAGGTCGTTTATACTTGGGAAGTTGTAAGCGAGAAAGCTATCCTGACCGAGAGCGTTTTTGGTATAATCGGTATGGCCAATGTGCAAACTACAGGTATTACAGTTGAAAAGGCTAAGGAAGGTGAATTGTATCGTTTCCGCAGTCCGTTTAATAACGATTATTTCCGTAGCGCTTTCGGAGGAAATGTATTTACGGATGACTCTGAGCTTCCTTATATCATTGTTGACGGTGAAACATATAAGGATGCTACGGGCAAGTCTCTTTATTATATCGCTCCTACAGCTCTAGGTTTTACATTTACTGTTGATGGCAATCAGATTTATATCGATACGGATGATAAGACTACCGAAACATTCGGTTCAGTCGCTTGCAACTTGAGTGTAAGTGGAACTCCGGTTCCGCCTACCAGTAAAGATTATCCGTTGGGTAGCTACGATGCCAACAAGAAAGTGCTTACTTTAGGGGCTCTTTATCTCAATGTGTTGAATTATGGTATTATGCCTATAACTTCGACTTCAACATTAGCTCTTGATCCGGCATTGCTCGAAGCAGATTACGATCGTGATTATACTTGGAAAGATCTGCCCGAAGCTACTGGTTTCTTTACTTCCGAATTGATGGGTGAAAGCTGGATGCAGGCCGTACAGCAGTCTAATGAGGATCCAACTTTCTATCGCATGCCGAATTTGTATTCGAATGAGGAGAAGGCACACATCTATTTCCATATTGATATGGAAACAGGAGCTGTGACTATACCTCGTGGACAGAAAACGACAGGATTGACTTCATTTGGTAACATTGTTTATCTGGAAGGTACTCCCAATAAGTCTTCTTATGGTCCTACAACTGAGACGTTAACACTTGGATTTACTTTCTATCTGGCTGATGAAGACGGCAAGAAGACAGCAGAACTGAAGCAGGTGATTGAAACTTTCTTGTGGGGGCAGAGTGAAATCGATCAGTTGCAGAAGAATGTTCCTATCGAGAAGTATGCCGGTACATGGGGAGTTGAATTCTATGACGGAAATGAGTATCAAGGCAGCCTGCCGATTACTGTGGCTGTGAAGGATGCTTCTACGCTGACTGTGAAAGGACTTTCTGCCATGAATGGCTATGATGATACGATGGAGTTGGTTTATGATGAAACTACTGGTCTGTTGAGATTCAATTATCAGGAACTGGCTTCTTATCAGGGATATCCGACAATGGTTGCTGCATATAACAGTGCAGATCAGTCGTTGTCAGACGAAGGATTGATCGGCGGTCTGACGAAAGATGGAAAACTGAAGTTTTTGAACGATGAGTCGAATCAGGGAGTATATGATGGCATGATTTATCTTGTTGTTGTTGAAGGTCAAATTTATATGCTGAGTGGCTATTGGAACACGTTAACGTGGATGCCTGCAACACAGTCTTCTACACGTTCTTTCAGCCCAGAGTTTAATACTGCTATTGACTTTAGCACCAATAAGGCAGTGAAGTTTGGTTTCGAACCGCGTCGTATCTATAATACAGAATTGAACATTCGTCCGGTATCTGTGAAACACAATACGGCAGCTTCGCGTCAGATAAAGATAGCTGACGGCTGGAATGCTGTAGCTGTGGACTTTACTCTGAACCGTAAGTAATCCGGCGGAATGAATGTCGTTTAGTGCAGGCATGTAAGAAATGTTCGCGAGCCATACTTGCACGGAACAAGCACCTTGCATCCGATGCCTAAACGGCTGACATTCAGACTCGAAAAATGTAGAAAATTTGCTCTGAAAATAAGATTCGTGCAGGGCGGCAGATTGTTTCTCAACTCTCTGCCGCCTTGTTTTTTCTGTCCGTCGGCTGCACGAAGGTGGTTTCTTATCGCAATTATTCCCGATAATTCTGTATATTTGCCACGCAATGGTGCCGAGCGTCGCCAGGGCAGGGGCGGTTGCCCGCACAGCTGCTTTCGGAACGGACGGCATCGGGACAGTATATATATAAAAGGTATAGAGAAATGGCAATGAAAGAATTTGTAATTTCCGAAGCACAGGTAGAGACGGCCGTGCTGGTGGGACTCATTACGAAGACGCAGGACGAGCGCAAGACCAATGAGTACCTCGACGAACTGGCCTTCCTGGCTGAGACAGCCGGGGCGGAAGTCGTAAAGCGGTTCACGCAGAAGCTGGACCAGGCCAACTCGGTGACCTACATCGGAAAAGGTAAACTGGACGAAATCAAACAATACATCCACGACGAGGAGGAGGCAGAGAGAGAGGTCGGGATGGTTATCTTCGACGACGAACTGTCGGCCAAGCAGATACGCAACATTGAAAGCGAACTGAAGGTGAAGATACTGGACCGTACGTCGCTCATCCTCGACATCTTCGCCATGCGTGCACAGACGGCCAATGCCAAGACGCAGGTCGAGCTGGCACAGTACAAATACATGTTACCCCGTCTGCAACGTTTGTGGACGCACCTCGAACGTCAGGGAGGCGGCTCGGGAGCCGGAGGCGGAAAAGGTTCCGTAGGACTTCGCGGACCGGGTGAAACGCAGCTCGAAATGGACCGACGTATCATCCTGAACCGTATGTCGCTGCTCAAGGAACGCCTGGCCGAGATTGACAAGCAGAAGGCCACGCAGCGCAAGAACCGCGGACGCCTGATCCGTGTGGCGTTGGTGGGCTATACCAACGTAGGTAAGTCCACGCTGATGAACCTTCTGGCTAAGAGCGAGGTATTTGCCGAAAACAAACTTTTTGCCACGCTCGACACGACGGTGCGCAAGGTCATCATTGACAACCTGCCGTTCCTGCTGAGCGACACCGTCGGCTTCATCCGCAAGTTGCCTACCGACTTGGTCGATTCGTTCAAGTCCACACTGGACGAGGTGCGCGAAGCCGACTTGCTGCTGCACGTGGTGGACATCTCGCACCCCGACTTTGAGGAACAGATCGAGGTCGTGAACAAGACGCTGGCCGACATAGGCGCGGCAGGCAAACCCATGATACTGGTATTTAACAAGATAGATGCCTACACCTACATCCGGAAGGACGAGGACGACCTGACTCCCCGCACCAAGGCGAACTGGACGCTGGAGGAACTGATGCGTACCTGGATGGCCAAGATGGAGGACAACTGCCTGTTCATTTCGGCTCGCGAACGTACCAACCTCGAGCAACTGAAGGAGGTGGTTTATAAGCGTGTAAAGGAACTGCATGTGCAGAAGTATCCGTACAACGATTTCCTTTACCAGAATTACGACGAGAACGGAGAAGCATAACTATACGGCTTTGTTCCGGCTCTGGCGGACGGAAACAGACTGAATCTCTATGAAACGTAAGCGGACGCAGCCCGGACAGGGTGGCTTCTGCTTGCGTTTCATGTGTTTTCGGGGAGTCCTGAAACAAGGATAGAACAAACTGAATGAGATAACGAAGGTGTACTAAAATGAGAGGCTATGGACTTCTTGTTATGGATTACGTGGAAAAACACGGAAATCAAAATAATCTGTGAATTTTCGTGTAATCTGTGCCTGAAGAAAGCATTTCCTTCATAGGGCACACCTGCATAAACCATGAATATTGAATGAAGGAGTATAGAAAACTGACCGAAGACGAGGTGCTTCGGCTTAAGAGCCAGTCCTGTCTGGCCGATGATTGGGAGAAAGTAAGTGTGTCGGAAGATTTTTCGACTGAGTTCGTACACCATACCCGCTTTTCGGGCGAGGTGCGTCTGGGTGCATTCCAGACAGAATTCACCTTGGCGGGTGGCATTCGCAAGCACTCGGGACTGCGCCACGTGACACTGCACAACGTCACCGTGGGCGACAACTGTTGCATCGAGAACGTGCAGAACTACATTGCCAACTACGAGATCGGGCACGACACGTTCATCGAGAACGTGGACATCATCCTCGTCGATGGTCTTTCGCGTTTCGGAAATGGGGTCGAGGTATCGGTACTCAACGAGACCGGCGGCCGCGAGGTGCTTATCAACGACAAGCTGTCGGCACATCTGGCCTATATCATGGCCCTGTATCGCCACCGTCCCGAACTCATTGCCCGGCTGAAGGAGATAACCGACTTCTATGCCAGCAAGCACGCTTCTGCCACGGGTACGATAGGCGACCATGTGACGATTATGAACACAGGTTCCATCAAAAACGTGCGTATTGGTAGCCATGCCCGCATTACCGGTGCCTGTCGCCTCTCCAATGGCAGCATCAACAGCAACGAGGCTGCTCCGGTGCACATCGGCGACGGGGTTATCTGCGACGACTTCATCATCTCCAGCGGCTCGCACGTTGACGACGGAGTGATGCTGACCCGCTGTTTCGTGGGGCAGGCCTGCAAGTTGGGGCATAACTATTCGGCCAGCGATTCGCTGTTCTTCAGCAACTGTCAGGGCGAGAATGGTGAGGCATGCGCCATCTTTGCCGGACCGTTCACTGTGACGCATCACAAGTCAACGTTGCTCATTGCCGGTATGTTCTCGTTCATGAATGCCGGTTCGGGCTCTAACCAGAGCAATCACATGTACAAGCTCGGTCCCATCCATCAGGGTACGCTGGAGCGCGGTGCCAAGACTACGTCGGACTCTTACATCCTGTGGCCTGCCCGTGTGGGTGCTTTCTCGCTCGTCATGGGTCGCCACGTCAACCATTCGGATACGTCCAACCTGCCCTTCTCGTACCTCATCGAGCAGAACAACACTACGTATCTGGTTCCGGGCGTCAACCTGCGCAGTGTCGGAACGATTCGTGATGCACAGAAGTGGCCCAAGCGCGACGGCCGCAAAGACCCCAACAAGCTGGACTTCATCAACTACAACCTGCTCAGCCCTTACACCGTGCAGAAGATGTTCAAGGGGCGCGAGACGCTGCTCAACCTGCGTCATGCCAGCGGTGAACTGTCCGACATCTATTCCTTCCACAGCGCCAAGATACGCAACTCGTCGCTGGCCAAGGGCATCAAGTTCTACGAGATTGCCATCCACAAGTTCCTCGGCAACTCGGTCATCAAGCGGCTCGAAGGCATTGACTTCCGCAACGACGACGAGATCCGTGCCCGCCTCCGTCCCGATACGGCCATCGGCAGTGGCGAGTGGGTAGATATCTCCGGCTTGATAGCGCCGAAGAGCGAAGTCGATGCGCTGATAGATGCCGTCGAGTCAGGTCGCATCAACAAGCTGAAGGAAATCAATGCGGAGTTTGGCCGGATGCACCTCAACTATTATACGTATGAGTGGACGTGGGCTTACGAGAAGCTGGAGGAGTTTTACGGCGTGAAGCCCGAAGCCATGACGGCTGCCGACATCATCCGCATCGTCGAGAAGTGGAAAGAGTCTGTCATCGGCCTCGACCGCATGGTTTATGAGGATGCCAAGAAGGAGTTCTCCATGGCCTCCATGACTGGTTTCGGTGCCGACGGTTCGCGTCTGGAGAAGGAAATGGACTTCGAGCAGGTGCGTGGTGACTTCGAGAGCAATCCTTTTGTCACTGCCGTGCTGAAGCACATCGAGGTGAAGAGCGCGTTGGGTGACGAATTGATAGGAAGAATGAAGAAGGTGGAGAATAGGTAGGCTTGTGCAGGTGTGAACAAATAAGCTGTGCTTTGTGTAGAGACGCAAAATTTTGCGTCTCTACCGTTTGTTGGTGTATCTGTAACAGGATGATAAGCGTTTGTTATGGATTGATGTAGATTGCATCGCGTTCAATGTTTTGACGGAACAGGCGTCGCATGTTCTCGTGCAAGGTTAGTAGATCTACTTTCAGATGGAATAGTTTCTCCAATTCTTCCTTGATGGTCATATAGATGCGGAATGAAGTCTTTTTCAGCTTCACACACACGTCAATATCGCTTTCTTCCGTTTGTTCGCCGCGTGCGACAGAGCCGAATAGAGCCAGTTCCTCGATGCCGTATTTTTCGGCTGAGGTACGTTTGAATTCGCGTAGGATTTCGATGACTTCTTCTGTGGATTTCATAAAACCGTCTCCTTTCTTCGTTACAAAGCTAATAAATTATTCATAAAAACCTCCCTCGCCGCCAAAGAAAAGGCTTTCGATTAAAGAAATATTTCGATAATACTTCTTATCTTTGTACTGTATTCACTGATAATGTATAAAGCCTATGGGTGCTACGAATCTTTTAGATACTAAGACTGTCACTTTGAATGAGGTATTAGGCAATGGGAAAAAATTGCAAGTTCCTTTGTTTCAAAGAGATTATTCTTGGGATGAGGATAATTGGGAAGATTTGTGGACTGATATTTTAAATTCAGAACAGACTGGTAGTGTACATTACATGGGCTCGGTTGTCCTTCAGAATATTGATGGTAAAAATTACTATATTATTGATGGACAACAGCGCTTTGCTACTCTTAGTATCCTGATTCTGGCATTGATCAATAAAATTCGTACACTGGCCGACAACGATGTTGACAAAGAAGCCAATAGGGAGCGAGTGGAGATTTTGATGAATCAGTATATTGGCCAAAAGGACCCTACATCGTTGAGATATTCCAGTAAATTATCGTTGAATGAAAATAATGATGCATTTTATCAGCAGCGTCTTGTTGCATTTAAAGAACCGGTTAATCAGATGAAGTTATCCGATTCGGAAAAACTGTTGTGGAATGCTTATTTGTTCTTCTCGAAGGTTATTGATGAGCGGTTCAAACAAGATTTGTCAGGGGAGAGCATAGCTTATTTCCTGAATGAGATTGTGGGGGAACGGCTGATGTTCATTCAAATTGTCGTTGAGAACGAACTGAATGCATATACTGTATTTGAAACGCTGAATTCAAGAGGACTGGAACTGACTTCTACCGATTTGTTGAAGAATTACCTTTTTTCATTGGTCGCAAAGAGTGAAACGGATCTGAAGCAAGTACGGATACAGTGGAAGAAGATTATTGATATTGTAGGATTGAAGGCTTTCCCTATTTTCCTCCGTCAGTATCTGAATACTCGCATGAACCTGATTTCGAAAGAATATCTGTTTAAGGCTGTCAAGCAAATGGTGCAGGATGGAGAACAGGTGTTTGCTCTGCTTGATGAGCTGGAAAAGAATGCATATGTCTATATCGCTTTGTTTACTCCGGACGATGTGTTGTGGGAAAATGACAAGGAGATTCGGGAAGATATTCGGGCACTGACTTTGTTTCGGGTGACGCAATGCAATTCTTTGCTGATGATAGCTTATGACAAACTCTCTGTTTCCGATTTTAAGAAGGTACTCCGTGCAATTGTTTCTTTATCGTTCAGATATAATGTAATTGCAAAATTGCAGACGAATGATATGGAGAAGGTTTACAACCGTGCATCGGTCAGAATCTTTAAGTCGGAAGATATTACCGTAAGGCAAATATTGGAAGACATACGACCCATTTATTTGAATGACGAAGATTTCAAACGTTATTTTGAACATAAGGTTATGAATACCAATAACAGCGCTACGCGCAAGTTGGTGCGATATATTCTTTATAAAGTGGAAGCTGCCCTACCTAATGGGCTTCATGCAGATTTTGAAATAGATACCGGGACAATAGAGCATATTTTACCCGAAGCTTACACAGAAGACTGGAGTGCTGATTTTTCGGAAGAAGAAGCCGAGAATTATCGCTATCGTTTGGGAAATCTGACGTTGTTGGAGTCGAAAAAAAATAACCGGGAAGCAGCAGCAAAATCGTTTGAAGAAAAAAAAGAAATTTATGCAAATAGCCAGTATGCTTTGTCACGGAAGATAGAGGCCACAGAATGGACCCCTAAAATGATTCACCATCGTCAGGCGTGGATCGCATCGGTGGCATGCGGAATCTGGAAAATTCAATATTAACTTAAAATAGCAAGTAGTAATTATGGCAACAACACCTCCGTTCAAGTATCAGCCCATGTTCGAGAAGGGCAAGGATACGACTGAGTATTATCTGCTTACGAAGGACTATGTGTCTGTAAGCGAGTTTGAAGGAAAACCCATCCTGAAGATTGAAAAGGAAGGACTGACCGCCATGGCCAATGCCGCTTTCCGCGATGTATCGTTCATGCTGCGCCGCTCGCACAACGAGCAGGTGGCCAAGATTCTGAGCGATCCCGAAGCAAGCGACAACGATAAATATGTAGCACTGACTTTCCTGCGCAATGCCGAAGTGGCTGCTAAAGGAGTGCTGCCCTTCTGCCAGGACACCGGTACGGCCATCATCCATGGCGAGAAAGGTCAGCAGGTATGGACGGGCTACTGCGATGAAGAAGCCCTTTCATTAGGTGTGTACAAGACATATACCGAGGAGAACCTGCGCTACTCGCAGAATGCTCCGCTCACCATGTACGAAGAAGTGAACACCAAGTGCAACCTCCCCGCACAGATTGACATCGAGGCTACGCAGGGCATGGAATACGAATTCCTGTGCGTCACCAAGGGTGGTGGTTCGGCCAACAAGACTTACCTGTATCAGGAGACGAAAGCCATCCTGAATCCCGAGACGCTCGTCCCCTTCCTCGTTGAGAAGATGAAGACGCTGGGTACGGCAGCCTGCCCGCCCTATCACATTGCCTTCGTCATCGGTGGTACGTCGGCCGAGAAGAACCTGCTGACAGTGAAGTTGGCTTCGACCCGTTTCTACGACAACCTGCCTACGACGGGCAACGAGTACGGCCGTGCTTTCCGCGACCTCGAACTGGAGAAGAAAGTGCTCGAAGAGGCTCACAACATCGGTTTGGGTGCACAGTTTGGCGGTAAGTACTATGCTCACGACGTACGCATCATCCGTCTGCCGCGTCACGGCGCATCGTGCCCCGTTGGTCTGGGCGTATCGTGCTCGGCCGACCGCAACATCCGTTGCAAGATCAACAAAGACGGTATCTGGATTGAGAAGCTCGACAGCCATCCCGGCGAACTGATTCCTGCAGAATTGCGTCAGGCAGGCGAAGGCGATGCTGTGAAGATCAATCTGAACCAGCCGATGGCCGACATCCTGAAGGAACTGACCAAATATCCGGTTGCTACCCGCCTGAGCTTGAGCGGTACCATCATCGTAGGCCGCGACATTGCTCATGCCAAACTGAAAGAACGTCTGGACCGTGGCGAAGACCTGCCGCAATACATCAAGGATCACCCCATCTACTACGCCGGACCGGCCAAGACTCCGAAGGGCATGGCTTGCGGTTCGATGGGACCGACGACTGCCGGACGTATGGACCCGTACGTTGACCTGTTCCAGAGCCACGGCGGCAGCATGATCATGCTGGCCAAGGGTAACCGCAGCCAGGCTGTGACCGACGCCTGCAAGAAGCATGGTGGTTTCTACCTCGGTTCTATTGGTGGTCCTGCAGCCATCCTGGCACAGAACAACATCAAGAGCATCGAGTGCGTAGAATATCCCGAACTGGGCATGGAGGCTATCTGGAAGATTGAAGTTGAAGACTTCCCGGCATTCATCCTCGTCGATGACAAGGGTAACGACTTCTTCAAGCAACTGAAGCCTCGTTGCTGCAAGAAATAACTCTTTTTGGGCAGGTTTCCCGGTGGGGAAGTCTGCCTGATGCAAACCATCAAACGGACGGCCGCCGGAAGTCCTGTTGCTGATTGCGACAGGCTTCCGGCGGCTCTCTTTTTGGGGGCTCCTGACAGGGCTTTGAGAGACACTTGCACGGCTCGCGAGCAACACTTGTACGGCTCGCGAGCCGTGCAAGTGTTTCATAAATGTAATGCAAGTGTCTCTCGGAAGGGCCGTGTGGACCTTGCAGAAACATTCGTTTTATTCCAGATACTTGGTCACCTTGCCACTGATTTGCAGCAGCGAGATTTCGCAGAGTTTCGTGTTGTACTCGGCAGTCAGTATGCGCTCTTCGGCGTCGAGCAGGCTCTTCTGTGCCTCGCGCATTTCGATGCCGGACAGGTCGCCCAGCATGTAGCGTTCCATGGCGATTTCGTGATTGTCCTTGGCGGCGATGAGGTTCTGCCGTTCCAGATTCAGCATTTCGAGGTTGTTGCGGTAGGCTTGCCACAGGTTGCTCAGGTCGGCTCGCAGCGACAGTTCCAGCTCGTCGCGTTGCAGGCGGGCGGTCTTGACGGCGATGATGGCGTTGCGGCGTTCGCGGCGGCGGTTGCCGTCGAAGAGGTTGAAGCCGATGGTCACTCCGCCGTTGAAGCCGAAGTTGCTGCGGCGGTCGTAGTTGTTGACGTCGTACTTGTTGAAGGTGTAGCCGTAGCCGGCGTTCAGACGCACGTAGGGGTAGTCGCGCGAGCGTACCTTTTTGTAGTCCATCTGTGCCAGCAGGGTGTTCTGGTCGGCTTTCAGCAACGAGGCGTTCACGGTCAGCGTGGCGTTCCACAGTTCGTCGAAGTCGAGCGTGGCGTTAACGTCTATCAGGCTGTCGCGCGTCATGATGAGCTGGTCCACGTTTTCGTTGCCCATCAGTTCGTTCAGGTTGATGCGCGAGGTGTGCAGCAGTTCCTGCTGCTTCATGTACTGGGCGCTGTCGGCGTTGAAGTCCACCTTGGCCTGTTGGTAGTCCAGTCGCGAGAAGTTTCCGATGTGGTAGCGTGCCTCGACGATGCGCAGGCGCTCCTTCGACAGCTGCACGGCGTAGAGCAGGTTCTTCATGCGTATCTTCTGCTGTACGAAGTTGTAGTACTCGGCGGCCAGCGAGGCGATGAAGTCTTCCAGTGCGATGCGCGTGTTCGTCTCGCCCTGTTCGCGCAGCAGCTTCAGTTGTTGGTAAGTGGTCGAGATGTTGAATCCGTCGAAAAGCGTCCAGTTCAGGTCGATGCCTAAGTCCACGGTCTGGTCCAGCACGTTGCGGGTCTTCTCCGTTTCGCCCGTTTCGCGCAGGCGGCTGTCGGTGCTGTTCAGTGTGGCCTGGTAGCCGCCGGTCAGGTCGATGGTTGGCAGGGCTCCGGCGTTGGCCAGCGTGGCGTTGTTCTTGCTGATCTGTTCATCGTTGTGGGTGATGCGCAGCGAGTAGTTGTTCATCAGTCCCTGTTCGAGGCACGATTTCAGCGAATATGTGGCGATGTGCTGTGCCTGCACCGTCAGTAGGGCGCAGACGGCAGTCAGCGATAATATCAGGCGTTTCATTCTTCCTCCTTTCGTTTGCTTCGGTTAGTCGATATATAACTGTAGATGGCGGGTACGATGTACATCGTCAGCAGCGTCGAGACGAGCATGCCTCCGACAACGGCCGTACCCATGGCGATGCGCTGGTTGGCTCCCTCGCCACTGGCAAAAGCCAGCGGGATCAGTCCGATGATGGTCGATGCGCTGGTCATCAGGATGGGGCGCAGGCGTTGCAGGGCGGCGTCGCGGATGGCCTGCATCTTGTCCTCGCCCGCTTCCTGCTTCTGGTTGGCAAACTCGACAATCAGGATGCCGTTCTTGGCCACTAATCCTATCAGCATGATGATGCCGATTTGGCTGAAAATGTTCATCGTTATGCCGCCTATCGACATGAATATCAGTGCTCCGGCAATGGCCAGCGGCACGGTGAGCATGATGATGAGCGGGTCCTTGAAGCTTTCGAACTGTGCGGCGAGGATCAGGTAAATCAGGAAAATGGCCAGGATGAAGGCAAACATCAGGCTCGAGGCACTTTCGCTGTAGTCCTTCGAGTCGCCTGCCAGCGCGGTGCGGAAGGTTTCGTCCAGCACCTCGTCGGCTATCTTGTCCATCTCTTCCAGTCCCTGACCGATGGTTTTCCCTTCAGCCAGTCCGGCCGAGACGGTGGCCGACACGAAACGGTTGTAACGGTACAGCTTCGGAGGGGCCGTTGCGTAAACCAGTTCCACCAGATTGTCCAGCTGTATCATTTCGCCCGCGTCGTTGCGGATATACAGTCCCAGCAGATAGGCGGGCTTGTTGCGTTGCTGACGGTTGATTTCGCCCAGAATCTCGTATTGTTTTCCGTTCATGTAGAAGTAACCCATGCGCTGTCCGCTCAGGCCGTATTGCAGGGTTTGGGCTATGTCTTGGGTACTGATGCCCATAACTCCCGCCTTGTCGCGGTTGATGTTGATGCGGGCTTCGGGTTTGCTGAATTTCAGATTGACGTCGGCCATCTGGAATACGTCGTTTTCGTAAACACGCTCCATGAATTTGGGCAATACCTCTTGCAACTTTTCGATATTGGTGGCCTGCAGTACGTATTGCACGGGCATGCTGCCACGCCTTCCGCCGAACGATGACGACTGCTGCACGAAGGCTCTGGCCTGCGTCTCCTGCTTGACGGCTTGCGACAGCTTCTCGGCCACGTCCATTTGCGAATAGTTGCGGTCGCGGATGTCTTTCAGTGTGATGCGGATGTTGCCGCTTCCGCTGGACACACGTGCCGTGACGGCAGCGGCATCGGGGATGATGGAATCGACTACGTCGTTGATGCGTTCCGTATAGTCGCGGATGTATTCGTAGCTGACACCTTCGGCGCCGGTCGTGTTGATGTTGATTTGCGAGCGGTCTTCCAGCGGCGCCATTTCGGCGGGAATGCTGTTCCACAGGACAACGATGACGCCAAACGTGACAGCCGTAAACGCAATGGCAATCCACCGCTTGCGCAGGAAGGCGGCCAGCGAGCGGCTGTACAGGCGGTTCATTCCTTCGAAGAAAGGTTCCGTTTTGCGGTAAAACCAATTTTTCTGTTCCTGCCGCTTCAGCAGCTTGGTGGCCAGCATCGGCGTGAAGGTAAGCGCGGCGAACGACGAAATGATGATGGAGCCCGAAATGACGAAGCTGAACTCACGGAACAGTCGGCCCGTCGTTCCCTCCATGAAGACGATGGGGAAGAACACGGCCACCAGCGTGATGGTGGTGGAGATGACGGCGAAGAAGATTTCCTTCGCTCCCTCGATACCGGCCTCCTTCGGCGGCATGCCGCGTTCGATACGTACGTAGATGTTCTCGGTCATTACAATGGCATCGTCCACCACCAGACCGACGGACAGGACGACGGCCAGCATCGTCAGCACGTTGATGGAGAAGCCCGCCACGTACATCACGAAGAAGGCTCCGATCAGCGAAACGGGAATCACGATGCAGGGCACCAACGTCACGCGCCAGTCGCGCAGGAACAGGAAGATGATCAGCACCACGAGCAGGAATGCCACATAGATGGTTTCTTCTACCTCCGCGATGGAGGCCCGGATAAAGCGTGTATTGTCGTACACCATTTCGACCGTTACGTCTTCCGGCAGGTCTTTCTTCAATTGCTCGATACGTTTGTATGCCTCATCGGCAATTTCGATCTGGTTGGCGCCCGGCTGCGGGATGATGACGTCGATAACCATCGGTTCGCCGTTCTTGCGCATCACGCTTCGCAAGTCTTCCGGGCTCACCTCGGCTCGCCCTACGTCTTGGAAGCGGATGATATTGTCGCCGTCACGCTTGATGATCAAATCATTGAATTCCGTTGCCGTGTGCATCAGTCCTAACGTACGGATAGACAAGTCGATCGTGTTTCCTTCAATGCTCCCGGATGGAAGCTCGACGTTTTCGGCGTCCACTGCGTTCTTCACATCCAACGGAGTAACTCCGTAGCCGGCCATTTTGATCGGGTCCAGCCACAGGCGCATGGAGTAGCGTTTCTGTCCCCAGATGTCCACGCCACTCACGTTCGGAATGGTCTGAAGCCGTTCCTTCACCGTCAGTTCGGCAATTTCACTCAGTTCCATCAACGAGCGTTTGCTGCTTCGGATACCGATCTGCATGATCGGGGTAGCATCGGCATCCGCTTTCGATACCGTCGGAGGGTCGCAGTCGCGCGGCAGGTAACGCTGGGCACGCGAAACTTTGTCGCGCACGTCGTTGGCCGCCGTTTCCAGGTCGACAGACAGTTCAAACTCTACCGTGATACGGCAACTTCCCTGACTGCTGACACTGCTCAGCGAACGAATGCCGGGAATACCGTTGATATTCTGTTCGAGCGGCTCCGTAATCTGGTTCATGATTACTTCGGCATTGGCTCCCGGATAGGTTACGTTGACCGAAATGATCGGGTTGTCCACACTCGGAAACTCACGGACCCCTAAGAACTTATAACCGATC
>OMCT01000588.1_pt1 | contig 27332 bp, 23 predicted proteins | sample 1674301 | NCBI WGS metagenome assembly OMCT01 (sample SAMEA103958158, study PRJEB25191) | human gut metagenome
AGCAATACGATGTTGCTTATTGAATCGATTTACACAAAACTCTTGACACACCCTTTCTTTTTTCTGATATATAAAGTTCCTGCTGCTAAAAGAAATAGTTCTCCAATAAAAATGGCAGATGCAGTCCTGGATTGCATTAAATAGAGTTCAAAAGCAAGAACCACATAGAGAGACTCTAAAACCCAAAACTTGATTCCACGTTCCTTAGTCATCTTCCACCACAAAATTGGAATGGCAAAAGAAAGATAAATTCCGAAATATGATGCTTCCAGAAAAAGTGTACGTATTCGTGCACCCATTAATTCAGGATAAAAATGGTGTCCAGGATTTGGATTACTATGCAAAATAGGCCACATAAAAAGGAGAAATTTCTGCGCCCACATCTGGCCATTCTGATAGCATACCTCAATCAAGCCATAAGCAGCCAGTACAAACAGAAATCCTACAGTAACGTTCACTATTAACTGCACCGCACGTCCTACTCGATCATGATACCAGCAATAAATCATATAGGCACCACCGAAGGTATAAAACAAGCTAAGCAAGATTGTTTTTAAAGACCTAACAATCATCCAAAATCCTATAAATCTTTCTTTACTGATAGAAATGCCTACTGAATTTAGATAATCCATTACCAACATAGCCTTGCCGGATCCTGAATGAGGTAATTGAAATGCAAGGTCAAAATAAGGATAACTGATATACCCCCAGGCCAGAGAAGCAGCCAGCATTACAAAATAAGCAATAATAAACCGCTTGAACTTTTCCCATTGTACAATAACATTTCCATACTTGAACTGGCAATACAACGTATAAACCATTCCAATAATAAGAGGCCATGCAACTAAATCTGTTGTAAACGGCCCAGTAATGAATCCGGGAAGCGTAAAGATTTTATTTGCAAACTTCAATGGTGGCGATAAAAGAATAATTACAAACAAAAAATCAATAAACTTTGTATTCAATATATAAATCCTCCTCCGTAAAAAGTAATGATAAGAACAAATCTTTCTACTACCGATCAATCTCTATTAAATACACATTTTCCACCCGTCATAGAATTGCAATCAATATTTACCACAAAATCCAAATCATTTAAGAGAAATACTTACCACAATCTCCTCATATATAACAAAGATAATGGCACATCAATATAATACAACGCAATAGGCTTGTATCGCAATGTATTTTTTCCGCTTCCGATACGACCACTGACGACTACAGATTTGGCTTGTTTCGCTCATTGAGTATCGTAAGCTCCAAACGGCGGCCAATAAAAGTGGCTCCCTACATTCCTATAGGACGCTACTTTCATTGGCTATTTACAATTTATAATTTTCAAAATGCCCTCTCTACCGCTCCTCGATCTTCGATCCCGCTCCCGGTCCCGACCGCGCCATTAGGCGCCCCAGCCACCAGCCCCATTCTGCCGGAAGATTTCTCCTCTTCGCTTCGGTCGAAATGACGATGTGGCGGCCACCCCGATCTCAATCCCGATCCCGATCTCCATCCCGATATGTTAAAATAAAGACAATAATAACATATGTTTCTGGAAGAAAAGAGGAGATTCTATGGACGAACCTGCACAGCCCGTTTTCGATGAATACGGCTACCTCACGCCGCCCGGCCCCCACAAGGGCAGCCTATGCCATATCCGCCTGCATTTCGTAGAAGGCATGTTCCCATCAGAGTCACGCCCACAGCTTTTCAGTGTCATGCTCGGTATTATCAGGGAATTTATAAACCTCCTCCACACTGACTGCTTTCAGATCTGGGTTGGCGGCGTCTTTATTTCCAATAAGCCGGAACCGGAATGTACGGAAATCTGTTTTGTCATCGCCCCTGATGCCTTTAACAATGCCGATGAACATACCCGTGCAGCCCTCGCCAAATTCATGCATCCTGAAACCGACGTTACTCACATGGCAAAATGCATACGACAGAATATGGGATGCAGCATTCACCTTCTTTTAGAAGAGAACGACTCCAACTCTCCCTCCTATCTTATTAACCTGTGTTTCAAGAAGATGATGGAAAATCTTTTCCGTCTCGGTGGAGACAACCATCCCCGGGGCTACTTTATTTGCAACGCAGAAGGGAATATCGAAGATGATACAAGACAAACTGAAACAGCTCAGTGAAATGAAGCAGGAACTTTCCATCGAAAAAAAAATGCTGGACTACTACACGAACCATGCCTCCGAAGGAAAGGTTACCTTCACCATGCAGGTAGCTGACAGCATCAACCGGCAGGCATATGAAAAGAAAAAGCAGCTCATCGCCGACCTGGAAAAGGAAATCGCCAGGGAAGGGGAAATCATCAACCTTCATTTCACTATCCCCGATCTTCCTTCCGGCATGATGCCCCTGACCGCGTTCAACAACTTCACTCGCAATCTGGACGATACCATTCGCCTGATTGGTGAAGACATCATCAGCAAGATGGAAAGCTGCACTAAAAAAGCCAGAAGCCGGCATAGAAAATTTTATAACCCTGAAATCCAGCTCCTGTCCATGAGCCCCGGCTCCTTCAACGTCCAGCTGGGTGCCCTCAACGACCCGGGCTCTCTCTTCTACGGAAGCGATGAAGAAAGAAAAGTGAATATCCTATATAAATCCGGCACCCGACTCCTGAACATCATGTACACCCTGAGCTGCCGGGACGACCTCTCCCGCCTGGCTGATGATAATGATGAAATCCTGGAGTCCGTGCAGTCCCTCTACCAGGACATGGACAAAGACGATCTTTCTCTGGATATCACCTGGACACGCCACCCCAGCCGCAGCACCTTCACCATTCCCCATAAAGATACCGCCCCCATCGTCCAGGCCCTCAAAAACTATGTAGAAAAGCGCCAGCAGGCAGTCCAGCTCCAGCGCATCACCGGCACTATCATCACCTTGAACATGGAAAAATACTCCCTCCGGTTCAAGAAAAAAGACGGCGCCATTATCACCGTCAAATTCGAGAAAGAAAATATTTCTGACCTCATGGAGCACCAGGTCAACCCCCTCTATCAGAAGGAATACACCATCTACGTTACCTGTGAAAACAAGCCCAAAAAGAAGAACATCTACCGGTTCCAGCGGTTTGAAAACTAAGAACATAAAAACTCCCCTTCACCATGGGGAGTTTTTATGTGACTATATTGCAATTTCTGCTCCCAGGCAGCATAAGGCCTCACCAGGCCTTATGCTGCCTGGGAGCCATTATAATACATCTCTTGATGCCAAGCTGGTTACTAAGACCAACAGCTGCACAGTGAAGGTATAATCCATCTTGGTTCTCCATTTAAACAACCATTATCCATTGACAAGTTCATCAGTCGAAATGAATATATTATCCTAAACCAAGAAATTTTTTCAGCCTTTGTTTCTTTTTATTGTATAGTCCTTTGAGCCATCCATAAAAGGGAATCCTATTTACAAATCTAATGTATTTATTCTCCAACTTGGCATTTTCCTTTCTCATTAGTGAAATTACATCCATCCAATGTGGAGCATATAGTTCCTTATGTTTTTTTAATATATAATCATAGGTACTTATATACCTATCTCTATTTTCTTCAAACCTTGTAGAACGAGAAATGTTTTTTATTCTATATAAAAATAATGTCTCCGGTATACAATACACATCATGCCCCAGCTCAAGAATAGATAACCAGAATTCGTAATCTTCGAGGCCGTATTTCATATTAGAATCATAGCCATGAGCCTTTTCCCAATCATCTTTTCGAAATAGAGCTGAAACAAAAATACAATTGTTAAGAAGCATTTGCTCAATGGAGTATTTCGGCAAATTCCATAAACCACTTCTTGCACCAAAAAATTCAGCCTTACAGTAGACAATCCCACACTGTGTATGACTTTCCATATAGTGCACAGCTTTTTCTATGTATATAGGCCTGATCTTATCATCTGCATCTACAGGAAGGATATATTTTCCCCTTGAATGCGAAATACCCAAATTTCTGGCGGCAGATGGACCTGCATTTTTTTGTCTATACGTTTGAAATCCTATTTTTTTCAAATCATCAAATACACGAATGCTCTCTTTTTCGGTAGAACCATCATCTACCAAAATAATTTCCACATTCTTATATGTTTGATGCTGTATAGATTCTAATGTTTCATGAATATATTTTCCATCATTGTAATATGGAATAACAACACTTACTAAGGGAAGCATAGCCACACAACCATTTCCTTCGCTGAGGAAGAAATGGCTTACTTCAGTCTCAAGGTCACAGCTATCTTCTTCGCCAGCAAATAAACGATAGTTATCATGATAGATTTCCAGGTAGCGTGCATCCTTATAAATTCAGGTGAGTAGATCAATCTCATAACCTCGTACAGATTTTTCTTCTGTTTTATGACCAATTGCCCAATCACACTGCACCTGAAACCATTCATAGCCTCATCCGATGAACTGGTAGATATCTGGGAGACTGAATGGGAATAATAATCCGCTTGTGAAAAATTATTCACATACCATCCCAAATGTCTGGCTACGTATGGATACCCGGTCCTGATGCCATTATAAAAATTATCTTTGATTGCTACCCCCCCGGTTTATATAAGGCAAAGGTAGTATCTATGGGTGCATCATAAATAGGAAATTGATATTTCATTCTCTTCTCCCAATAAAACGACTCAAACCGTATAATGTCATACTTATATTTATAATTTTCTGGCAAATCATCAAGTTTCAATGCAAAACCAGCCTTTGTCTTTTCCGGATGCTGCTCCAAAATATGATAAAACTGTTCTACATAATCAGATGGGCACTCCTCTATAGGAAGAACATCAGGATCAGTTAAAACATAATAATCACTAGCAATAATATCATCAAAAAGGCCACAGTCCCATAACACATGATGCCCGTAGTTCGTCTTTAAGAAGACTACCTTACACGATAGTCCTTTTAAATAGTCCAAGGTTGCCTCATCAGTAGATGCATTATCCAATATAATCAAATTCTTATATCCATCTTTTTGAAATCTTTCAACACATAGCTTCAAGGTTTCTTTTCGATTATAAGAAATGATGAAAATAGGAATATTATAAAAATCCTTGTTTTCCATAAAGCTTACTCCCTAAAAGTTAATACATTATAACCTTTAACACTTAAAATATTTAGTTTGATATATTTCTCCCAAGATCAAAAAAGTATATTATGAAAGCCTACCGGTATCGCTCTGATTAGCTCATTAAGATTCTCAAATCTCTTTCAAAACTTAAACGTATCTTTCAGTCCCAGCCATTTCTGGTCTTTATCACTGAGGTTAAGCGGAGCGCCATCATCCAGGGTATATCCCTCTGCTGAGCAGCTTCCCTGATAAAGGCCTTTCACATGGGACCACAGGATGCTGATTTCAAAATCATTTCAGGCCATTCCGCCTTCGTTATTGAGGTGTCCAAAAACATTGATCTTGCAACAAAATTCTGTTGCAAAGTGAATATAAGGAACCATAGAAAACCTTCAGAAAGAGCTTTGGCAGTATATCTAAAACCCCTACTGATAAGATAAGCCTGTTTACTAACCTGCAAACAGCTTTGAATCTAATCGTTGCAAATCATAGCCTGCAAAGCGAAGATATATGCCATCTTCCAAGCCAAAGGCTAGGAAGCCTACATACGAATAATAAAATAAAAATAACTGCCAAAGGCCATAATCCTCAACAGATAAAAATTTGGGCACAATCATGACCATAAAAATAGAAACGCCCAATGAAACGAGATTAGCCAAAAAGGTGTAAGATATCCTTTTCAATATTGCATTAATTGCCATTTGAGTACCTATCCAAGACTATAATTTTAAAGATCCGAACCTTCTATGGTTATAATCCCGCCACCCTTTCAATGCATACTTAAACTTTCTATATTTATCTGGTTCAGCTAAAAGAATTTTAATCATCCATTTAATTATGTTCCAATAATAATCTGTCCTAACTTCTGGATACTTGTCGCATACATAAAGCCTATTTCGCATAATATAATACTGTCGAATGTACGACTCATTAAGGGCCGTAAAATGAAAACCCAATATGCATTTATGAATTGGATCACCGACATGATGAGAAAAAATTACTTTATTATATTTATACAACTTATAACCAGCTTTATTGCATCTATAGCAAAACTCTAAATCAACCTCATCTATGAAAAGACTTTCATTATAACCGCCACACTGCATTGCTAATTTTACCCTGACTATATTACCCGACGTTACGCAGGATTTTACTTCAGATAAAATTGAATTAGGAACTGCTTTCCTTTTTAATTCTTCTTGAAATGTGGGGCAAATACCATATACATTCTCATCTGCTTTAGATAGACAAGATAGATATTCGGGAATATGCGCTGTCATAAAACGCGAATCCTGATCCATTGTCAAAAGCCACTGAAAACCTTCCTTGTCTGCTAATTGTAATGCTTGATTTAAGCACGCAGCAATGCCCTTATTTTCTCCCGTCCAAAAATACGTAACGCATGTGGTTTTTTCTACTTTTTCTTTTATATCTTCATGTGGAGATGGAGAATTGTCAAAAATATAAAAATGTCCTAAAAAAGAAGCATAGCTTAAAAGATTTCCAACGACATCCTTATCCGGGTTATATAATGTTACAACTCCAGCTAATATCATAAAAACTCCCTATTCAAAGCAGTAAGACGAATATTAAAAATTTATAAATGCACTTTTCATCAATATAAATTTATACATCAGCTTTCCCGCTTTAAAATCGGGCAGATTACCAATAAGTACTACTGAAATCGATAACCAGATAGCTGATTGCGGTCGGCGGCTCCTTTCACGTTGCCGCACTCTCTTACTATCTCAAAACTTAAACGTATCCTTCAGCCCCAGCCATTTCTGGTCTTTATCACTGAGGTTCAGCGGGGTGCCGTCATCCAGGGTATATCCTTCTGCAGAGCAGCTGCCCTGGTAAGTGCCCTTCACATGGGGCCACTGGATGCCGATTACCGGATCATTCCATGCCATGCCGCCTTCATCATTGAGGTGCCAGAAATCATTTACCTTGTAGCAGAATTCAGCTACATCAGAAAGGACCAGGAAACCATGGGCGAAGCCTTCGGGAATAAGGAACTGCTTTTTGTTCTCCTCAGTCAGCTCTACGCCATACCACTTGCCATAGGTTGGGGAGTCGGCCCGCAGATCCACAGCCACATCGAAAACGCTGCCACGCACGGCCCTTACCAGTTTGCACTGAGGATAATGCTTCTGGAAATGGAGTCCCCGAAGGACCCCCTTCGTGCTCATGCTCTGGTTATCCTGGACGAAGTCGATATGAAATCCGGCTTCTTCCATGTCTTTCTGATTATAGGTTTCCATGAAATAGCCCCGTTCATCTCCATGGACGGCGGGCTCAATGATGCAGAGGCCTTCAATGCCGCCAACGTTTTTAGTTACCTTGATTTGTCCCATAATCTTTCTCCTTTTGTTCCTATTCAGTATTCATATCATCGTTAAATGTTGAGTTGCAAGCTGCCAGCTTCTGGCTTTCGGCTTCCGGCTTTCAGCTTCCAGCTGCAGGCTTTGGGCTGCTGGCTACCGGTTACTGGCTGCCAGCTTTGGGCTATCGGCTTCCCGCCAAAATTCCTACTTTCGATGTATGCTTGGGTTCGCGTTTTCCAATCTTTTCATAAAGCCGTAAATCATTCTTCCCAGCTGATCCAGCCGCTGATTGATTTTATTTGTCCGCTCTTCGCTCATATAGCTTCGACCGGATGCAATATATACTTGCGTCTGCAATTCATATAAAGAGCCTCTTGCAATGCTTAGGAAGTGATAGAATTCCTTATCTGACTGCCTCCCATATCCCTCTGCGATATTAGAAGGGATAGAAACGGCTGCCCTCTCCATTTGGTTCACCAGCCCATATCGCTCATGATTCGGGAAGGCATCCGCAACATCATATATCATCATAGTCAGTTCCATTGCTTTTTGCCAGACCTCTAAGTTTCTATAATCCGCCACAATATCCTCCTTCTAAAATAAATGCGTTAGCGAAGGAAATTCAATATTTCAGAAATCAGCGCATCAGCGCCGCCCATTAACAGCCGATAGCCGGGAGCCGCGAATCGGGACCGGGAGCCGGGAGCCGACAGCCGAAAGCCGGGAGCCAGCAGCCGCCCCCATCAGCCTCCAGGAGCTCCGATTTCCTTCAGATATCTTCTCAGCGCATCCTTCCATTCCGGCAGCCTTGTGAAGCCGGCCTTATCCAGTGAGCTTTTATCCATGCGGCTGTTCAGCGGCCGGACAGCCTTAGTGGGATAGTCCGAGGAAGGAATAGGCCGAATGCGGCATGAAAGATTGGCTTCTTTCATGATGGCTGCTGCGAACTCAGCCCAGTTGGTAATGCCTTCATTCGTTGCATGATAGATTCCATATTTCTCAGTCTCTACCATATCACAGAGCAGCGGCGCCAGGTCTGCCGTATAGGTTGGGGAGCCCCACTGGTCTGCCACAACAGTCAGTTCATCATGGGTCTGCCCCAGGCGGAGCATGGTTTTGATAAAGTTATTTCCATTTTTACCAAAGACCCAGGAAATGCGGACGATGAAATATTTCGTAAGTTCCATCTGTACGGCCTCTTCACCAAAAAGCTTGGTCAGTCCGTACACATTCAGCGGCGCTGCAGAGGCATCTACTGTAAAAGCCTCCGTGCCCTGCCCTTTAAACACATAATCGGTGGATATGTAAAGCATCTTCGCATCAATTTTTTTAGCAGCCTTCGCGAGAGCCAGCGTTCCCTTTGCATTGACATCCATGGCCCTGCCATATTCATCTTCCGCCTTATCCACGGCTGTATAAGCAGCACAGTGAATAACAGCATCCGGATGATACGCAGCCACTACTTTCTCCACTTCCGCCGGAACGGTCAAGTCCATATCTTTGGAACCGACGCCTTTGTATTCGATATGACGTCTTTCCAGTTCCTTAGCTACGTCATAACCAAGCTGACCGGTCACTCCTGTTACAAGAACTTTCATTATAGGTATACTCCTTTATTAGTTTACCGCTATCGGCTGCCGGCTACTGGCTACCGGCTGTCGGCTGCCAGCCAAAATTCCTACTTTCGACGTATGCTTGGGTTCGCGTTTTCCAATCTTTTCATAAAGCCGTAAATCATTCTTCCCAGCTGATCCAGCCGCTGATTGATTTTATTTGTCCGCTCTTCGCTCATATAGCTTCGACCGGATGCAATATATACTTGCGTCTGCAATTCATATAAAGAGCCTCTTGCAATGCTTAGGAAGTGATAGAATTCCTTATCTGACTGCCTCCCATATCCCTCTGCGATATTAGAAGGGATAGAAACGGCTGCCCTCTCCATTTGGTTCACCAGCCCATATCGCTCATGATTCGGGAAGGCATCCGCAACATCATATATCATCATAGTCAGTTCCATTGCTTTTTGCCAGACCTCTAAGTTTCTATAATCCGCCACAATATCCTCCTTCGAAAATAAATGCGTTAGCGAAGGAAATTCAATATTTCAGAAATCAGTGCATCAGCACCGCCCCTCAAAAGCCGAAAGCCGATAGCCGACAGCGGATAGCGGACAGCGGATTATTTATCCCCATACATTTTCTTATAGTAATTCTGATACTCTCCGCTTACGATTTCCTGCCACCAGGGCTTATTGTCCAGGTACCAGCGGATAGTCTTCTTAATGCCATCTGCAAATTTCGTTTTCGGCAGCCATCCCAGTTCTTTATGAATCTTGGCCGGGTCAATAGCATATCTCCGGTCATGTCCTTTTCTATCCTTCACATAGGTGATAAGGCTTTCCGGTTTTCCCAGTTCCTTGAGGATAAGCCGCACAATGTCAATGTTTGCCATTTCATTATGGCCGCCGATATTGTAAACTTCCCCTACGGTGCCTTTATGGATGATCAGGTCGATGGCCTTGCAGTGATCCTCCACATAGAGCCAGTCCCTTACGTTTTTCCCATCCCCATACACCGGAAGGGGCTTATCCTCCAGGGCGTTCATCATCATGAGGGGTATCAGCTTTTCCGGAAACTGATAAGGTCCGTAGTTATTGCTGCAGCGGGAAATGGTAGCCGGCAGACCATAGGTACGATGGTAGGCGCCCACCAGAAGATCCGCTCCTGCCTTGGAGCTGCTGTAGGGAGAGCTGGTATGAAGGGGTGTCTTTTCCGTAAAGAAAAGATCCGGTCTCTCCAAGGGCAGGTCTCCATAGACTTCATCAGTAGATACCTGATGATACCGACCAATGCCGTATTTCCTGCAGGCATCCATGAGGACAGAAGTACCGATAATATTCGTCTCCAGGAAAATTTCCGGATTCAGAATGGACCGGTCCACATGGGATTCCGCCGCGAAATTCACCACCACATCCGGATGCTCCTCTTCAAAGAGGCCATATACGGCATCCCTGTCGCAGATATCCATCTTCACAAAGCGGAAATTCGGCTTATCCATGACCGGTGCCAGGGTAGACAGATTTCCTGCGTAGGTCAGCTTATCCAGACAGATGATGCGATAGTCCGGATACTTCTTCATCATATAGAAAATGAAATTAGAACCAATAAATCCGGCGCCGCCGGTGATGATGATAGTCATAGTCGTGTTTTCCTTTCTGCGCATGCGAAGTGGAATACAGCTATCCGCTGTCCGCTTACCGCTTTCCGGTTTTGCTTACCGTTTTTCTCTAATTATGTGAACAGCTAACCGGTTTTTGTTATGCCGCCCCATCTCATTCCATAGCGCTGCAAGTATTGACGGGATTTATATTCCATTGTCTTCCTTTTTGCTCATACGGAGTGGAGTACAGCCATCCGCTGTCCGCTTACCGCTTTCTGATTTTGCTTACCTTTTTCCTCAAATTATGTGAACAGCTAACCGATTTTGGTTATGCCGCCCCGTCTCATTACGTAGCGCTGCAGGTATCGATGGAATTTATATTCCTGTGTCTTTCTATCTGCTCATACGGTGTGAGGCACAGCTATCCGCTTTCCGATTTCCGATTTTTGCTTACCGTTTTCCTCAAATTATGTGAACAGCTAACCGATGTTTATGGTCTGATTTCTACTGTGCTGAGCCAACCCGCTCTATAAATCGGTAAAGCATTCCCTTCACATTATCGCACAGCTGTAAGGCGGAAGCAGCATCCTGCTCTGAAAAGAAGCCCAATTCTATACAAATCAGCAGCTGGGCCTCCACTTCAGCTGTGGAACCGCGGGCTACCGTGAGAAAATAACGTAATTCCTTATCCGAATTTCGTCCGGTTCCCTCCGCAATATTAAGCACAATAGATGTGACGGCCCTGCGTATTTGATTGCCTAATGCATATTTTTCTTCCTGCGGCAGCCTTTCGATCAGCGGGTATACCGTTTTCACCAGCAACATGGATTTCTTCCATACCTCAAGTCGTCGATAATCCATAGCCATAATAATCAACCTCCATTCGGTCAGCGGATAGCGGAAAGCCGATAGCGGACAGCTGTCAGTCTCTCAAAATCTTTCCCTCCACCACCTTCATCAAATACTGCCCATACGGACTCTTACCATACTGCTTAGCACTTTCTGCCAGGGCTTCTTTATCTATCCACCCATTGACATAGGCGATTTCTTCGGGCATGGAGATATGTATACCGGCCCTCGTCTCAATGGAGCGGACAAAAACGGATGCGTCATACAGGGAATCCATGGTTCCCGTATCCAGCCAGGCATATCCGCGGCCCAGGGTAATGACATTGAGCTTCCCTTTTTTGAGATAGATTTTATTCAAATCCGTGATTTCCAGCTCACCCCGGGCAGAAGGCCGGATGGTCTTTGCGTATTCGCACACGTGGCCGTTATAGAAATAAAGTCCCGTGACCGCATAGTTCGATTTCGGATGCGTCGGCTTTTCTTCGATGGACTTCGCCCTTCCCTGCTCGTCGAAATCAATGACGCCGAAACGTTCCGGATCATCCACATAGTAACCGAAGACCGTGGCTCCCTCTTTATTAGCAGCAGCCTCTTTCAGATACTTTGTCAGTCCGGCGCCGTAGAAAATATTATCGCCCAGAATCATGGCGCAGGGTTCGCCGTCTATGAAGTCCTCTCCCAGGATAAATGCCTGGGCCAGGCCGTCCGGTGAAGGCTGCTCCTTATAGGAAAGATGAATCCCATACCGGCTGCCATCGCCCAGAAGTCTCTCGAAATTTGGCAGATCCTTGGGCGTGGAAATAATCAGAATATCCCGTATTCCTGCCAGCATCAGCGTAGAAAGCGGATAAAAAATCATGGGCTTGTCATAAATAGGAAGCAGCTGCTTCGAAGTCACCATGGTTAACGGATAAAGCCTTGTGCCGGAACCTCCGGCTAAGATAATACCTTTCATAAGAAATCCTTTCCTAATTTGCATATTGTTATACACAGACAACACAATTATCTAGTAAGCTCTATCAACTTTTGATGTAGCTCTATACCTGAGATTCCATGCTTAATTCCAGTCTAAATCACATAGAATTATTATGTATTGGCATTCGCTCTATTACATACTCATTATTTCCCGAATCATAGCTCTTAATCCATCCTTTTGTTTTCAGCACTTCAAACAACTGGCCATTCCCCTCATTAGGTGCTACCCCAATATGCCTCGTAGCCCCTGCTTTTAAAATCTTTCCATAAGTCTCGGCATCGATAACAGATAACATATCTTTCGCTTGAGTAACAGAAAGTGTTTTAATAGCACTTGTCAAGATTTTTACTTTTATCAGCTTCTCAATATCTGGAGACTGCATGATATCCTGTAATAAATCACTATCTTTGACTGCACTGGCTTTCGTGAAATAGTCAACATACTTGTTTACAGACCGAAGCAAAACTTTACGTACTTCTTTAGGTAAGTCGTTATATTGCTCCAAAATTTCAGGAATTTCTGTTTCTTGGAGATGATTCTCTACGATGATACACTGAATGATTTCTGAAATATCGCGATGAGGCAGCAATGCAATTGGTCCATTGGTATGAATGACAAATAATTGTTTTTCATCATTAGAGAAAGTGCTATCCCCTAAAAACAAATCAATATCGTCAGATGTCAATGAAACATTTTTACTCTCAAGTAATTCTGTAAACTTCTCTTTATTATTTTTTACATATGAAGGCAGCAGCTTCGGATATTGATTCTGAAGGAAATCAAATAAGTCCTGATTTATATCGAGGCAATTCTTCTGAATCAATTGTGTAATCTTGTCTTGAGGGAATGAATCTTCATCAAATCCACTATGCTCTGTAATGCAATAATCCAGGGTCTCAAGAATGGAAATATACACTTCTGTATCAACCATACTTTTAGGCACAATCGCATCCATAATAACTTTTTGCTCTTGTTCCTTTAGCGGCGTACTCGTCATGGGTGATTTTGCATACCAATGATTCAGGCAGTTGATTAGCGTATCGTCTGCACCGAATTGTTTAATGTAAAGGTAGAGATTATAATCTGTATGTTTGACCAGATTCTTTGCTACCAATATTTTCCAGTTATCAGATTCCTTGACATCCGAAAGATTCAGAATTGTTTCCGGTGTCAGTCTGGATACATAGCCCATTACTGCTTTATCTTTCAATGATTTCTGATTAACCAGATTTACTACTATATCAGAACTATCCTTGAAGTAAACATCTTTTGTCGAATGACTTTCCAAATTTTCTAATGATGCATTCACAAACAAGCCAAACTGCTCTACAAGACATTCCCTGAACGAGTCTTCTTTCGGCAGCTTACTTAAAATTGTGAGTGGTTTCGTTTTAGCATCTTCAGTCGGCTCTTTCAAAACGGCCGTAAAAAACACCCATAGTGTATTACCGTTCACCACGCAGAAACATTTAGAGAAAACATCTTCCAGAACCCTCGGGGGAACTCCTTCCGGATGGATCGCAGGAAATTTTATATCCAATACACTAAATGCAGACATTAGTCTTTCAAAACTTGTATCATCAAAGTTGTCTGCACCTCGTAAGAAATCCGGATTACCAGTGATATACTGAGCCAAGCTATTCGTACTTTGTTCATTTAGTTCTTTCAGCTCATCCTCACTAAGATATAGCAAAGCATCGTAGGCTATTGATTCAATTATATCCGCGTTTAAATTCGACTCCTCGTAGATTCTGCCGAAACTATTTGGAAAAGTGCGAAATAAACATGTAACAAACTCACCCACTTTTTCTCCTTTAGCTATAAATTTGATGGCATACCCAAAATATTCATCTTTAAAATTACAAATTACTTTTTTAATTTTTTTATCTGTAGTATTAAATGATGAAAAAGATAACATATGTAAAAGGAGCGAATAATTCAATACAGCAGGTCTTGTAAATTCCGATACTGATATATTCTGTAAAATAACTGAAAATTTTGTAAGTTTTAAATCCCACATCAGACTACCGTTTTCATGAAGATTCATCAGGAAGGTTTGATCATTCTCCGAAAGGGACTCACCATAAAAGAACGTAGTATACTCTGCATATGTTTCATCCAGATATCCACTAATCAGCAAGTACTTCAGTAAATTGAAGTACCCATTTGCACGAACATCATCATATGAAATTGTTCTTCCATTGTTGTCAGATTCATTTTGCAGAAATATTTTATCATTTTTCCCAACGAACATAGATGCAAGTGTAGAAAAAGAAGCTGTATCCAGTAACTCCATCTGCTTATTGATATCTTTCAGTTTCTCGGTCTCAGAATCTAGCCGCCCCTTTCTATCCCCTTCGATAATCGCTTTTCTCTTTTTATATTCATCCCTGGCGTCCTGGCTTATTCCCTGTTCCTTCTCAATATATGATTCCAATTCATCTAAATTCATATTATTATCATTACTAAGGGGACGTCTTCCCCGAATAGAATTATTAAACCTGGTACCGATAATAGCCCATGCCAATTCTTTGGTTCTCGTAAAGATTTCGCTCTTTATAGCTTCCAACTCCCGCTTGCAGTCTGTTGCTACTTCTTCAAGCTCTGCCTTTCTTGCAGATACAAAAGCTTCCTTTCCCTTCTTAGACAACAGAAAATGGACATACCCCTTCTTCTTCTGTAAGTCCACAAAATCTCTAGGAAAAAGATTTTTATAGACAATCATGGCAAGCATTTTATCGGGATTTAATTTATTTCGCTGACCCAGTGCATCAAAATAGATTCTGAACTCATTCGCCATATTTATAATGAGCCGATAGTCTTCAATATATAAGCCCAAAGCTCGTACTAATTCCGGATGAATTGCTTCCTTCAGATGATATTTTCCAAGGATTGCAAAAAGTTTATCCGAAGAATTTTTTGTATTCGTGACTGGTATAATAGGAATTAAAAAATCAAAAAATTTTGCCCGGTCTTTATTAAGAAAAATATCATCACGAAGAAGATACATAAATTTGATAGGTGCTTCTTGACGCAGTTTACGCTTGGCATTGACCAGCTCATTAATTTCTTTTAATCTTTCAAAGATGAGTGTGGTATCAAACCGATCAATATCCTCAAAAATAAAAAATTGTTTCCCCGAATGATCAATTATATACAAAATGCTGTCCAGATACTTATCAAAATACGCAGCATCCTTATCCTGGAAAAGTTCTATCTCATTCCCTTCAATTTTCACTCTTTGAAGATGGGAAAAGAATGTTTTGATATCTTTACCATGAATATAAGAAAAAGAAACAGCAATAGCGATAAGAACTATAGCCAAAACAAGAAGAATAATTAAAAGCAAATTATTATAAGATGGTGCAAAGTGACGAACAACAGGCGCAGCAAGCGGTGGAATAAAAAGATATATCAAAAGAATTCCTATAATAGCAGCAGTGAGCCAGGAAAAAGCGTTGGATTCGATTTCTTTATCCGTATCTACCATTTTGAAGCCCGCTGCCTTAGCAACTTTTGCAGGAATTTTGTGCAGTATCTGATTAATAATCTTTCCTTCAAGGAGCTGCTCCATCTGATAGCTAGAACTTACAGCTTCACCATCTTTCTGAACAGGCTTCCTCCCCTGCTCATCAGTTAGTTCAATGCCGGCTTTGGTTGGTTGAAAATGCGCAAGAGAAATCCTCAGGCAAAGATTGGCATAGTTTTTACCAGATGCCTCTTTGGACTGCAGATAACTTGCCAATATACTGCTTTTTCCAGCGCCATAAGGTCCGGTAATCGCAATATTTTTAAGACGAGGGCTCGCAAAAGCCTGGTTCAATACCTGCTCATAATTAGAAACATCGACATTAGTGGCGGGTGCTAAGTCTTCAAAAGGAACATCTTGAACGCAATCTTTCCCCGACTGTAATTCGTCATCTTTACTTTTACCATTCATCGATGTTCCTCCCATCCGAAAATCTACTGGTAATAAAAAGCATCGCTCCTAGTCAAAATAAGGAAATTTACAATTTCCTTTTAATCTGTTTCCGTTAATTATCATTGCGTTATTCCAATACCATTTCCTTATTTCCGTTATCTGAATATTTTGTGAAGCAGCCCGTTTTCTTTCCCTAATAGGACTGTTACACATTTTCGTACGCCTCCGAGAAGAAGGAACATATCCAGATTATATAGGAAAACATATAACCGAATATCATATGGGGCATAATTACTTTGCGGAATCTGCCCAAATTTGTTTTTAAAGTTTCTAAGCAGTAAAATTTTTTCTTTTAAACTTAGATGACAGTTTAGAGCAAATAATTCACACAGAAAAGCTTTGAACCACCAACCAGCGCAAAAATCAGCATAAGATTTATTTGAACCAAGTCGCTGTAATAGCTCTGTTTCAATGGGAATCACATATTCAATTGACCTAAGTTTATCAGTATTAACCTTTAGCGACGTACTATGGCTAAGCCTTTGTTTCCAAAAATAATATATGTTAGGATTTACAACAAGAGTTTTCATCTTGTCATAAATCCTCATACTAAACTCTACGTCCTCATATCCAAATTTATGCTCCTCGTTGAAAGCTGCATGTACAGACTTTAAGAATTTGCTTTTATATAAACCATTCCAAACAAATCCGCCTAACTGGTAATTACGCCACTCAGGATAAAAATCCTTCAACTCTTTGGCATTCACTACTTTGAATTGAGTATATTTACAATGGTCAACATGTACTACCTCCTGCTCTCGCATGAGGATAGAATCATTACCAAACTTAACTACATCAGCATTATGAAGAACAGCCAACTTTAAATTGTCTTCAAATAGAGTCTTAGCAATTTCATCATCATTATCCATAAAGGCAATGTACTCTCCATTTGCGGCTTCCAATCCTTTATTTCTAGCTCGACAAATACCCCCATTTTTTTGATGAATGACAACTATCCGAGAATCCCTCTTTGCAAATGAATCACAGATTTCACCACTCTTGTCGGTAGAACCATCGTCCACCAATATCAGCTCAAAATCTTTCATGGTCTGATTTAATACGCACTGAATTGCCGACGCCAGATAGTCTTCCGAGTTATAAACCGGCATAATCATACTTATCTTAACCATAATATCTCCTAATCACATGAGCCCTTATAACCTATCAAATTTCCTCAAGAAGTCAATCATATTGGCATACGGAAGCGGCAGCCGAAAGACGCTTTTTAAGAAGATTGCCTTACTTCCTTTATTTAAAAACTCAATGATAAATTTTTTCGGATGGATAGAATAATAAAATAAATTATGTTCTGCTCCCATACGATGGCTGCCCACATTCAAAAATGAGAACTGATTCAAATGATGAACGGTCTCCATGGATGGCGGATTAATGAATTTGCTATAAGCCGCTTCACATGCCTCCGGTGTCACTGCTATACCAAGCTTATCATCAAATTTTTTGAAATCTTCTATAAAATGACAGGCAGCATCCTGCAGATTGATTACATTCTTCGCACTTTCCCTTGTTTGCTCCGGTTTTGCCTGCACACAGAAATATTTACCATCACTATTCATTGCATATTTCTTAGCAGACCCATCTACGGATAAAAAGAACAACTCAAAGATATCCGGCGCACTCATAACTTCTGCCTGTATCTGATGATTTTTGTGGTCATCAAATAAAAAAGCCACTGAATCAGAGTGCTTCTTAGTTTTTCTTTCCTTTTTTCCAATATAGAAACCAGTGATATCCACATCAGAGAAAATCTCCTGCAATGCATTCTGTATGGTTCCATGCCATCCTACATCACATACAGCCACCTTTCCCGCAAAGCCTGCTTCGTCCAAATAGCCACGGATGTATTTCTCCTGGATTCGTGAAAATTCTGCAATCGAGGGAAAGGCCTGCAAGAACAAAGCATCTTTCTGCTTACCATTCAAAGAATGAATCGTTGTATCAGGAGAAATAGCAGCTTCCTGTAAAATATTTCTTGCTGTTTTCTCATCTACTTCACATGCAGATAATAAATCTTCGACTGTAAATCGTGTGCGTGTTACGGTAATTCTATTTAGTACATCATCCAGATTCTTAGCCCGTTGAAGCAGTGGCAATGCTGTTGCCTTCCTGGAGACGCGTATCACGCAATAGTCTTGTTCATTTGCAGAAAACAAACGAAATGCCCGCTCTAATAAAAAGCCCTCTCTTGCTAAGAAAAAGAGCTTACGGATTCCTGATTTTTTCGTTGTTTCATTTAACCATTTGCTATAACCATAAAGAATCGGTCCTACCACTTCATAACCAATTTTCTGATAAAAATCATATTCCATCGGTTCATTATTTCGAATGAAGCTATTCAATACATTGTAATCCAATTCGTGTCGTTTTGAATTAAAATACTTAGTTTCCGGATCCCTTTTCCTAATCAGAATAGCCTGAATGCCTAATTTCAATGGAGACATATAGTCGCCACGTAATGCATCGCCGATATGAACCATTTCCTTCGGCAATACCCCTTCTTCTTTGAGCGCAATTTTAAAAAGGTTACCGGTGGCCTTCCGTTCCCGGTAGCAATTTGAAAGATAAATCTTAGAATATTCGCGATACCCAGAGTCTTTAACGATTTTCTCTATCACATCCAAAGGGAGATACATATCAGAAACCAAAATGATTTTCTTTCCATGAACCAGGCACCACTGGTATATATCAAATAACCTATTATTTCTCTGCGTTACCTGTAATTCCAGTTCTACTTCTTTTCTCTTCAGCCAGTCCCGTTCCTTTTCAGGCAGTGCTTCCATGGCTTGATAGATTTCATCTAAATTGACATCATTATAGGAAGATCTTTTATTAGCCTCCTTTTCTGCTGCAATTCTCCATTTTTTTATGGGCTCACTATGACCAAACTGATTGATATAGGCATTTTCAAGCAGGGAAAATACATCTGTTGCTTCTCTCACATTCCGCTTGATTAAAGTATCAAAAATATCAAACGAAACCACCTTTACAGAACTTGCTGCAAGGACACAAACAATATCTTCGATTGGTGTACACTTTGCTCTCACTAAAATTTTCTTTATTAATTCTTTCATAAGGTAGAGTCTCTCTCCTCTCTCATTAGATATCCTTACAACTTCAGCAGTTTCTTAGCCGAACTATCTATATCAATCTTTGCTTCTTCCAATTTCGCAAGAGCATTTCCTATCATTTTCCATTATATACGGCACTATTACTTTTCCCCGAAATGACGACAAAATTCTAAAAGCTAATAAGCCAAATCCGGCTATCTAGACTTCATCATCAAGTGAATAGTCTCCTCAACCATACGCTCCATTTTGTAATTGTTCTGAAAATCTTCTTCTGCTTTCTTTCCCATTTCAGCAAGCTTCTTACTGTCTATATGCTCCAAAAGATCGACCAGCGTCTCCGGTTTATCAAATTCAAAAACATAACCATTTTTTCCATTTTTTACAATCTCCGGCAAGGCACCGCAATTGCTGGCAATAACAGGTTTGCCATATTTCATTGCTTCCACTGCAACAAGGCCAAATGCTTCCCATCGGGATGGCATAATGACAGCATCACTGTCAGCATAATAATTTCCAACTTCTTCATGAGGCACCCAGCCCAGAAAAGTCAGGCGGCCGGTATCTTTCTTTTCAATGTGAGCACCGCCAATCACGTTATCACCGATAAGGTACAGATGAATGTCCCTGCGCCTGCACTTTGCGAAGGCCTGCAGCAGGTAGTCCACCCCTTTCTGTGGATCAAATCGACCAACGAAAAGGAGGTTAATGGTTTCCTTTGAAAAATAAGCAGGACATTTTACTTTTGCCTTCTCTTCTGAAATACCGCTGTAGATAATATGCTGTTTTCTGGAGGGAAGTCCATATCTTATGGCGGCCTCATATTCATACTTGGAAACATCTACCACTGCATCCGTTTTCAGGAGCAGAATCCGCTCAATGTATGCAAAGATTTTTCGTTTCCATTCTGCCGTATTTCTAAGGAAAGCCCATCCATGAGCATTATATAGGACGCGGCAAGGTTTTCCAAGAAATAACATAGGAAATCGTACAAACAGTCCAGCCCAGGTACTGTGGCAGTAAATCACATCCGGCTTCAGCCATCTGATTTCTTTCCAAACCGCCATCATTGCTGGCAAAATCTGAAAAATGTTCCGATGATAGGTATAATAATGCGCATGTCCTTCTGGCAAGGCCCATTTATGCTCGGAATTTTTATCAGAGCAGATAATGTAGTCCTTGATTTTAGTATGGCGTGGATGATTCAGGAGCATTGATATATAGGTTGCCACGCCGCCCTGTACATATTCTCCCACATGCAGTACTTTCATGCAATTTCCGCCATTTCCATCAATTGCATGAAAGCGTCTGGCATATATCGCTTCAGGCTAGGCCCAGGTACCGGACGTAGAGATTTTAACTCCTCATGTACCCCCCCGGTTGACAATTCGATATAGAATTTTACCAACTTTTCTGCCTCTTTATATATCTCAAAACCTGCTTGCCTCAATTCGTCTCCTGCTTTCTTGTTTCTTTCACATTTTATAGATATAATTTCTTCCGCCCACATGGAAGCACCTGCCTCTAAATCCAAAAACTGTGCCGAATGAGTAAGACGCGTCTCTTTTGTCACCTTTGTGGAAAAGAGACAGGGAAGTCCATTTGCCTGGGCTTCCACTCCCACCACCGGCAGCCCTTCGTAATGTGAGGGCAAGACAAGAATATCCATCACATGATAGAAATCCTGTACATTATTTCTCAAGCCGAGGAATTTCACATGGTCTGTGAGTCCCAGTTTCCTTACCTTTTCTTCCATAGCCGGTCTCAAGGGCCCATCACCAACTAGAAGCAGCGCCATATGTGGATCTTTCTTATAGGCTTCTGCAAATACATCAATAAGGAATTCATGGTTTTTCTGAAACATGAACCGTCCTACATGGCCGATGACAAATTCATCGGCAAGCCCCAGCTCTTTCCTTAATAAATTTCTCTTTTGCGGATTAAAAGCATATTTCTTCAAGTCTATGGCATTATTGACGATAGTAACTTTCCCACTGTCCATCATTTTCCTGCCATACATCCACTCTCCGGCCAGTCGGCTGCAGGCGAGGTAATGATTGGCAAACAGCCTGGCAAATGGACGCAGCATGAATTTCATGATGTTCCGCTTGGTTTCCCCCGGAGATGAAGTACTATGGTTATGAAGAATACGCACAGGAGCTCCAGCCGCCCATGCCGCAAAAAGTGAAAAAGCAGATAGTGTGTTCATATTGGAGTGAACGATGCGATAGTGATGCCTTTTGATAACTTTATAAATATCCCACATAAAAGCAATAGGATTTTTATAGTAGGGCGTCACTTTATACACCTTACCCCCCATGGCCTCAACTTTCTGAGTAATGTCGATTTTGTTATCATTATGAACAATGAAATCAAACTGCACTTTCGTACGGTCGATATGCTCATAATAATTCATGATCACAGCCTCTACGCCGCCTCCGGCTACAATCCCGATAATCTGCAATACCCGAATCGGCTCTTTCATTTACAAACTCCTTTGATCAGACAATTTTTGTAAGGCGAATTGCAATAAATAACGCAACACTTGTCACAAATTAGAAATTTCCTGTGTAAGCACCTCTGATGCAAGACATTTTCGTGGTCTTTCATTAATCAATGACACGCTTCTATCCAGCTCTTCCTGATTGATGGCAGAGAATAATGTCCCCTTAGGATAAAATTCTCTGAGCAGACCATTGGAATTTTCATTGGCTCCGCGCTGCTATGAGGAATATACCTCTGCAAAATAGAAGGGAATGCCCATGGCCTCTATCTCCCGAAAACAGGCAAATTCCTTCCCTCTGTCTGATGTCATGCTTCGGAAACAGTTCTTTTCATATCGTGTTATCAGCTGTATTACATAGATGTGGCAGAACAACCCGGCATACGAATCGTCACATAGAAACGTGTTTTGAGCTCCAGAAAAGGGACTACACAGGCCTTATCTTTTCCACGAGGAGATACTACGGTATCAATCTCCCAATGCCCAAAGGTCTTTCGTGTCTCTACTTCGGGAGGCCTGTCAGAGATGGGAGTTCCAATCAAGAACTTTCCTCTGGTTTCCATGGTTCTGAAAGGTTTTCCCTTACGACGAAGAACCTTTTTATCGACGGAAAGTTGTTTATTATGAATCCAGTTATAGATGGTTTTAAAGTAGGGAACTTTTTCTTTAAGGGATTGAGCAATCTGCTTTGGGAACCAAGTTTTCTTTAACCGGTCTTCAATGGTTTTAGCTAGAGAAGCAGTAAAGATGGTGCGTCTCCCCTTGGTAGAGCGGCATAAGGAGGCATGGGCTTCTGCACGTTCAGCGAAATACTGTCCCGGTGAACGCTTGAACTCACGAGAAATGGTAGAAGGATGTACCTTCATAAGGGACGCAATTTTACGAACAGAATGGCCTTCAAGCACATATGCTTCTATCTGATAACGTTCTTTTATGGTAAGATGGGAGTAACTCATATTGGTAGTCCTTTCTATAATGTATTTGTCGCTATTTACATTTTACAGGAAACTGCCAATATGAGTTTTTTACTGTTGCATTATATTTTACAATCTACGGTTAAAAACTATTTCTAGCCCTTGTTGCTTCATACAAATATCGAAAGCAAAAAACACTCCAATTATCTCATAAACATATTAGTTTCTCCTCTTTCTATATACATATATTAGCGATACTATTTCTTATATCCTTCTGGATTCTTAGCCTGCCAGTTCCATGTATCCCTGCACATGTCTTCCAGTGTTCGTTCCGCATGCCAGTCAAGTACATTCTGTGCCTTGGTTGAATCTGCCCAGAATTTCGGAAGATCTCCCGCTCTACGCGGTCCGATTTCGTACTTCACTTTGACTCCGGTAGCCTTTTCAAATGCATGAATGATATCGAGAACGCTGTAGGGAGTTCCTGTTCCCAGGTTAAACACTTCAACGCCCTTGTGGTTAGCTGCATATTCTACCGCCTTCACATGGCCGTTCGCCAGGTCCATTACATGAATGTAGTCGCGAAGGCAGGTTCCATCCGGTGTGGGGTAGTCTCCTCCAAACACCGTGAGATGATCTCTTCTACCCACCGCCACCTGGGCAATGTAAGGCATCAGATTGTTAGGAATCCCCTGTGGATCTTCACCAATCAGTCCACTCTCATGGGCCCCAATTGGATTGAAATAACGAAGAAGAATGACAGAAAGCTCTGGATTAGCTTTTGCCGCATCTTCCAGAATCTGTTCCATCATCACCTTAGTCCACCCGTACGGGTTGGAACAGCTGCCACGATGCATGGTTTCCACATAAGGCGGCTCATTTTCTTCTCCATACACCGTGGCTGAAGAGGAGAAAACAAACTGATTAACTCCTGCTTCTTCCATGCATTCCAGAAGTGTCAGCGTGGTATCAATATTATTACGGTAATACTTCAGCGGAAGACGGACCGATTCCCCTACCGCCTTAAGACCTGCAAAATGAATGACACAGTCAATGTGATTTTTTGAAAAGATATGACGCATCTTTTCCTTATCCTTGACATCCGCTTCATAGGAGACTACTGACTTTCCTGTAATCTTTTCTATTCTGCGGACAGCTTCCGGACTGCTGTTACTGTAATCATCCACAATCACTACCTGATGACCGGCATTGAGCAATTCCACTGCGGTATGTGAACCAATATATCCGGCGCCGCCGGCAAGTAATACATTCATTTCTATATACTCCTTTTACATCTCTGTACATTATACATTACAGGATAAGTAATAAATTCCCCATCAATAGGCGCCACGACTTTGAATTACGGCTGCCGCTGTGCGCCATAGAAGCACTATGTCCAACCAGACACTCCAGTTATGAACGTACCACATATCCATGGCCACGCGCTCAGGATATGTGGTATCACTTCGACCACTCACCTGCCAGAGGCCTGTGATTCCAGGGAGTACCATGTAGTATTCTTTAATATACTGTTCATACCTAGGCACTTCTTTCTGTACAATCGGACGGGAACCTACCAGGGACATTTCCCCCTTCAGTACATTGAGAAGCTGCGGAAGTTCATCAAGACTGGTCTTTCGAAGAAAAGCACCACTTTTCGTAATACGTGGATCATTTTTCAGTTTAAAATCCCGTTCCCATTCCTCTTTTGCCTTTGGATCTGTGGCCAGAAGTTTTTCCAGTCGTTCTTTCGAATCTACGACCATAGAGCGGAATTTGTAGCAGTCGAATTCTTTTCCATCCTTGCCCACCCGGCGCTGTTTATAGATTGCCGGTCCTTGCGAATCCGTTTTTATCCATACACAAATTCCAAGAAATAATGGGAGCAGGAATAAACCTCCACTAAGCGTCAGAACAACATCAAATATCCGCTTAATAATCTGATTCGGCCGAAATGCCAGATTATTTTTAATATTAAGCATCATGATACGGGTATCAAAGAAAGATTCAACTTCGACATTTGACATAGGTACGCCTACCAGATTTGGAACTACGCTTACATAGGGAACCAGTGTCTGTGCCCGATAGAGGAGATGATTCATCTGGTCCTGTGGAAGTCCTGGTGCCGCGATGATTACATCCTGAATTCCGGTTTCAGCAATTACCTTTTCCAGATCATTAAAACCTCCAAGAATCGGATATACATCGGCATAGCGGGAAGATGGTTCAAAGTCCTCAAGGAATCCGGCTACCCTATAGTTGATGAATACGTTACTCTTCCCTTCATCAATCGCTGCATCGGCTGTCTTTCCGGCACCTACTACCAGAACAGGAATCTGAAGTCCAGGCATCTTACGGATGCATAAGGCGGTAATATATTTTTCAATTACCAGGAACAGGTAGACGATGACCGCAAAAAGCCCTACATACAGACGGGATACCTGGCCGGAAACCTGGGTAAGGAACATGAGGATGATGGAAAAAGCAATTCCCCCCAGGCAGGCTTTAAACAGTTTTTCCAACATCTGTGCACTGGTATAATGTTTGGAATAGATTCCGGCAAATGCCAGCGCCAGAAGGAATACAGCAGGTGTCACTATATAGATGTATATGGCGTTTACCTGAAATATATTGCCCATCAGGAAATTTCTGATATGGAAGGCTATCCATTCGGCCAGTAAAATCCCCACATAATCTCCGCAAAGATATATGGTTTTGCTTATAAGGCGAATCAGAGAAGCACTGCGAGGCTTCTTTTTCTGTTTTCTTTCTGCATAATTAATCCACTGCTGCATGCTTTTCTCCATTGTTAACTAGATATACAAATTTCGACATTCTCGTTATAGTCAAATAGGTATCCCCTTTCTTTAAATTGGAGATACCTATTTCGGTTCGTATTGCTTTCCAGCATATGGTCGAGTATCTGGACGATTTCGAGTGCGCTGTCCTTTTTATCATTGCCACAGGCAAGTGCCATTTGCTTGAGTTTATCTTCATTTTTCAGCAGACCGTCGACTGTGTCCGCCAGTTCATTTTTCCTAATCCAGACAGCACATCCCTGTTCTTCCAGATGCTGGGCGTTTGCCCGTTCCTGTCCGGGAAGGGCATTGACCAAAACCATAGGCAGATTCATGGTCAGCGCTTCTGTACAGGTGAGCGCACCAGGTTTGGTGACGATGAGTTCACTCTTACTCATCATTTCTGCCACTTTATTGGTATAGCTGTGCAGATCCACCGGATGCCGGAGGCTTGACCGGATAGATGCCACTTCTTCATATAGATTGATATTCTGTCCCGTAGCAATAATAAACTGGCTCACGGAATCAATCTTGTCCAGACGTAGAAGAGTATCTGTAATATTTCCGAGTCCCAGGCCCCCACCCATGATGAGTACAGTCCCTTTTTCTTTAGGACTTGGATTTTTCAGTTCTTCATAGAAGGATTTGCGAACTGGGATTCCCGTGGTGTGAATAATATTTCTCGGCACATTATGGGCTTCCAGTTTACGCGCCAAATCCTCGGAAGGGACGCAGTACACATCCAGATGTTTGTACACCCAGAGCTGATGAATATCAAAGTCGGTAATAACTCCGAGAAGAGGGGTATTAATGTCCCCTTCCTTCTTCAGCAAATTGGCTGCACAGGCCGGAAATGGATGGGTAAACAACAGGGCATCCGGTTTCAAGACGGTAATCAGCCTCTTCATCCGCTTTCGGAAACTCCAGGAAAGAAGACTCTGAAACGTTGCTCCTAAATGCCTGTTCTGTGAATTGCTATATAGACTATCGTACATTTCAGGGAATATACGAATCATTTTCAGGTAAGATTCTTTTAAGACGTGATCAATGGAAAGAACATCCCTGGACAGAAAATCCAGCACGCGAACCGCATCATCGGGATGAACCTGTTTGATGGTCTCCGCAATAGCCCGAGCCGCCTGAGAATGCCCCTCTCCAATAGAAGCCGTCATGATGAAAAATTCACGTTTCTTCTGCATTTTTCTCCTCATATACATTTATATATTTTAGCATAAAAGTAAGACTCTGTGCAGGAGAAAATGAGCGGAGTTCAAGGTCGGTGCAAATTCTTAAAAAATTTGCAGGTCGGCAAGAATCTATACTCTAAAAATTGTCGTGCTGCCATTTATCAAGCTTTTTAGCAGACCGGGCTTCCTTTTGTAAAAATCAAGGATTTGAAGCCAGAAATGGCAAACCATTGTCATTTCTCTGCAAGCCTTCGGCTCGGGACAGCAAAATCTTCCATTGGAAGATTTCGAGGGAAAAATTCTGCGAATAGCTTTTTATAAATTCCCCTCATCATCTCCCAAAACATTTCATTTTGTTCAATTCCTGAATAAGATTGATCTTAGCATTTATTTGGTTCTTCACGCTTTTTTGTGGGATAAAAATAATAACATATAAAATTGGCATTGAAAAAGAGCATTATCTA
>OMCT01000613.1_pt1 | contig 26777 bp, 20 predicted proteins | sample 1674301 | NCBI WGS metagenome assembly OMCT01 (sample SAMEA103958158, study PRJEB25191) | human gut metagenome
GCCCTCCGACCACAGAGCAGCGCAGCCAATCGCCACACCACAGGGCCGGAGAACAAACAGACATTCGGCGGCAGCGCACTTGACTGCCGGGGCTGGGTTTGTACTCAATCAATTTCTTTTTCATGATTCTTCGTCCTTTCTTTGTCGATGATGGCAAGGCGGGCGGAGTATGAAGGACGTATCGGACATCCTTCATAATAGTAAAAGAGCCGAAACTCCATTGCTATCCATGTAGAATCAGGGAATCGAATTCAGTAAATTCAGAACAGCTTCCTGCTGGTCGGGACGCAGCACCGACCACCGATCAATGAGCTGCATCTGCTGAGGTGTAAGTACCACCGGGACAGATTCGTTTCCTTCTGCTTTGGCAAAAAACTCAGAAAGCGTGATCTGAAAGGCATCGCAGATCTTTACAAGCGAAGGAATGGTTGGGGTTGCATTGTTGTTGTACCATGTGGAAATGGTGGTCGATTTCAGCTCTGCATGAGTTGCTAAATCGTAAAGCGACCATTTGCGCTCTTCACGGTAGGCGGTTATGGTATTCAGAATGTTGTCCACCGCCACTCCTCACTTTCGTACAATAAACTTTTCGCTTATTATACCGTACTACGCAGAAAATTATAATCCTTTTCGCCGTATAAAAAGTACGAGGTTCGGGAGCGCTAAAATCATGGATAACCCGTCCACATGGGACGGTTTATATGCTAAAACAAAAGCCGCCCGAAGGCGGCATGGGAATTTTATTGGATGGAAAACAGAGCACAGCATTGCAATATTCTGCGTAGCATATACTGCTGGTTTAGCGCAAGACCGGGTCTGCGGCATCGTAAAGAGCCTGTGCCATACGGCTGGCATCCTCCGGGGTCATCAGATCCTGTACCACGTTTCGGACAGCAGTGCCTACTGCAAATTCGTATTTCGGGATGGAGAACGGCTCAGTGGCTTGTGCTTTTAAGTAAGTATCGGATAGTAGTATTCTGTGATTCGGACTTTTGGCATGGATATGATTGGGACAATAGAAAATCACGCATCAAATCCAATCAAGAATATTGGATACCCAAAATCGAACGTAACATGAAACGAGATAAAGAGGTTACCGCAGTCCTTGTTGAACAAGGCTGGATCGTGCTTCGTTTCTGGGAACATTCAATTAGAAAAAATCTCGAATGCTGTTTGGATGACATTGAAGATGCCGTTTTCATAAGAAAGGAACTTATGAAATAGGAGAATACAGTTAGGGCTGGAACTAAAGACCGTAAGAACAGAAGCCACCGACCTAGCCGGTGGCTTTGATGCTAGTGATTGAGAGGACGCATAGCCGGTGCAAGCAATGCCGTCGTATATACAACGGCGACTTTTGCGCTGCAAAATGCTTGTTGGGGAAGTACCCCAAACTCCTTTGATCTGCATTTTCCAATGCAGGCTGCGCATCCCTGTGGGACGCTTTTTACCCGGTGATGCTTTCCGGGTCGTTGAGGATTTGCATAAGGTGCGATGCGGCTTCTGCCATAGAGGCATACTTCATCTGTTCTGGGACAGGCGCATTCAGAAGCGAAATGCCCTATTCCTGCATACATTCGCAAACTCTTTCTGCGCCAGCCGTGCAGCCTCCCGGCGCACTTCCGGGGAAGTGTCCGTGTCCAGAACGTAGGCAGCACGAAATCTGCCGTTGCAATCTTCCGTCAACTGCACCATGGAATAGTGGTCAGTCCAGAAGTGGCAAAAACGAACCCTGCCGCCGACTTCTTCCATTCCGGATCGCAGCTCTTCTCCATCGCTCCATTGCGGCATCTCGGAGAGAATGCTCTGCAACTGCTCATATGCCTGCTGGTCGGCAGGGGTGACTTTCTTGCAGCGGTATTCCCGCTGGCTGTTCTGCATTTTATAAATCGAGTGCAAAAGAAATCGTCCGTTTTCTTCACTTCTTCGCTTTTCGTCTTGCGTCTTCCTTCTCGAAACTCCAAATTGTAGTATCATCCAAAAATATTTTTGTCACTCAATTTCTACTTTTTACATACTTTTTTCCATGCAAAAGGAGGTTACAAAACTTTCCATATTATGCTTCTGTGTATTTCAGTTACCTCACATCCTTCCGGATTTAGTCAATAATTTTTTCCGGAAAGAAGTATGTTTCATTTGCTCCGTCGTCCAGAAAGTCATTTCCATTTTCTGCAAGATAGTTTTCAATGTAATCATAGTCCAGCCGCATTCCTCTTGCTTCGGGATAGTTTTCAGCATTCCACAGATGGGTCACTTTCATAATACTGTCAGGCTGCATAAGACACTCGATAAAAACACCATCATTCTTGGCACCCCATGTAGGATCAACGTGATAAAACTGTCCATCAAGCTTTACAAGGTTCCACATATGGCCAATTCCAGGACAGTCCTTAAGGTATCCACTGATACAGACGCATTCAACATTTGCTTCGTCCATCAGGGTCTTGAACGCCCAGGCAAACCCGCTGCAGATTCCTCTTTTCTCAACCAATGGTCCATAGGCAAGATGCGGGATCGGGTCAGAGGGGAGAACATTTTTATCGCTTTCTGCTTCGTCAAAGGCACGCTGATCATAGCAGCACTCCTGCGTCAGATAGCTGAACGCCAAAAAAGGCTTTACAAACTGCGGGACATTTGCTTTTCCAAGAATACGTTTCCAAATATTCTTTGCTTCAAAAATAGCTTTTCCCTGGAACTGCCGCAACTGCTGCAGTGGAACAATATAAGCATAGGTGATCGTGCACACTGAATCAGAAGATATCTTTTCAAAGGAAAATGAGTTCGTCCGCCATCCATGAAGCCCCTCATAGCTGTTGGTCAGCTGTTCGAGGATCTCGGACATTTTTCTTGTCGTTCCAGGAACATCGTTCGTGACTAATACAATATCCTGCGGAGCCCCCTTTTTCAGGATCGTGGATGCATCCCAGTCGCCGTTATCCAGCACCACATCATCAACGGATTCCGGGCAGGAGTCCCGGTATTGTATGGTCACATCATAATCATAACACAGTTGCACGATCCCGGTTTTCATGTAACTGGCCTCGTAGGACGACAAAAAGGCCAGCAGTCTCCGTTCTTTTTTCAGTGCGCTCTTAAACACAAGGTCGAGTGGGCCGATACAATGATTGAGCCGAACCTGTAGCTGCTTGGCCAGCATCGCCCTGATCAGCAGATCTTCCGGAGGCGTAAATAATGCCATGCGCGCCTCCTTAGTCGAGATACTGGCTTTGCCACGTCAGGATATAATCGGTGTTATATTCCTCGATTGGTTCATAGCCATAGTCAATGTTAAACGAGCCGTCTGCCTGCAGGCAAAAGGTCATCATTGTCCAGCAGTCATTTGCTTTCATGCACAGCCTCCGCATTTTTTCACACAGCCGTTGGATCTCGGTGATTGCGCCATCCATTTCATCCAAGTCCCAGGCCTGCTCCATCAGATCCGTATAATCATCCGAAAAATCCGTGATCGCATGAAGCTGGAGATGAGGAAACTGATCCTTCCCGGCAATAAAATATCCGACCACTACTTTTGACCATGCATCGGGGAGGATCGGAACCACCGCATTGCCGATACTTTGGATGATGCTTTGAAGCTGCTGTTTATCCTCATGGATGTTATTCATCGCTTTTGCCTCCATGTTTCGTATTCTCAATGGTCTTCATTTCTATGCGCGTACTCCCGTCCTGCTCTGTCACCCGGTACTTTACAACAAATGCCGTCGGACGGGCAGAGCTTTCCTCATATTTACAGGACACCTTGACATCGACCTGATTTCCTTTTTTGAGTTCACTTGCCCACTCGTTCTCGATCACTTTATATTCCGCACGGTTCACATGAATATCCATGGGAACGATATTGTCGATTTTTTCCGAACCTCCGAAACGCGTTGCAATCAAATGCCCGCCCTCGTCCGTTTCCATGCGGTATTCTCCGCCCGCCTTTGCCTGATGGTCCAGGTTTCTCTTTCCATCTTCAAGCCGAAGAGTCCCCTCGCATCTTTTTATTCTTCCATAGCGGTCCGTTTCATAATTGTAGTGGTTAACTTCATACTGCTCGTTCGGTTTCAGCTGATACGTTGAAGCAAAATGCAAGTCAGTTTTTTTTTCTGATTCACACTCTGTTATCTCGGAACGCTCCACTTCAGTTTCATCTGCCTCTTCTGTTTCATTGACGTCATCAAAGATTTCCCGCATTGCGGCATCACTTCCTCCCGTTGCTATAAGCAAAGCGATGTGTCTTGTTCAGGTACGCTATTGCGTTTGAATAGTGGGAGTCCTTTGTATAACGCCGTCCATAGCGTGTCAGGATCCCGCTATAGATTGGCTCGAAGTATTCTGCTTTCTCAGCATTCAACGGCCATCTGTATGCATGGATCGGATCGCATTCTTCCGGCATATACAGGTATCGGGTAATGCCTTCTCTGACTCGGCTTTCCCATTGCAGAGTTGCCCTGATTTCATTGGGTTTCAGCGGATCCGGGCATACTTTGGGGTTGACGCCGGTAAGGGGGAACATCCGCATAATGCTTTCCAGGCGCAAAAAGTCGAACACAAAATCAAAGAAAGCACTCTTGAGATTGCTGATACGGTTTTCCCGGATGAATACGTCATTGTTCTGCATGAAGATCTGCACTTCATCGAGAATTTCCTGTTGTTTTGCCTGCGGCAGGACTGGTTTTACCGCACTGGAGCCTTTGCACAGCAGATCCATCAGTTCCTGCACATCATCGTACACGCTGGAGAAAGTTCCTTCCACAAGGTCTTTGTACATCAGCTGAACAACAGCACCCTGAATGCGGGTATAGGTTCCGCCGTCGAGAATAGGAAGGGTCTTCAACCGGTACCGTTTATCCCAGACATTGCCCATTTTTGCCAACAGGGTATCCGACCATCCTGCGTGATAGATTGCAGCAACACCGGTATCCAGCCGGCTCAGTTCCCGGATTTGGTTCTCATTCAGGCTCAACGCTGCACCGATTTCTTCGCAGTCATCTTTTGACGAAAGACGCATTGCTATTTTGATTGCGGTATTCTTGATTGCAGCTTCGTCCACAGCCCCGGGAGACTGATCAATAATCATAAAGCCCTCGCCAGAGCTGCGCATTTCAGCAATGCAGCGGCACAGGCTGCCAACAGCTGCGCCCTGAACATTTCCGGATTCGACATTGGTATCCTGCGAACATTTTTTCAGGATATTGTGCGCTTCTTCCAGAACAGTAACGTGGACCAGATTGCTATTTGGTGCTGCAGAAACGGCTTTGCGATAGTTCCGTAGTTTGATGATCAGAACGCCCATGATCAGCGAACGTGTCTCTTCCGAGCCAATGCTGCTCAGATCAATGATCGTATTTTCATTAAAAAGAGTCCGGTCCGGAATACCGATGCTCCTGCCAAAGATTTGTCCCTCGAAGCCGTTGCAAAGAGAGGACACACGGTTCAGCAATGCACCTTTATAGTCACCTTTCGTCTGGGTCGAATAAGGCGATTCATTGATGATCCTTTCGAGGACCGAGACGAGGTCCTTGAACACTGGGAACACACTGCCTCTAGCAACAATCCGCTCAGAATGCTCCAGATCCCAGCCGTGGTCCAGGTACACCTGCTCAAACGCCTGTTTAAGCAGGCCGGGCATTGCGCCGTACAACGGCCAACAGGCGCTTACAACCTGCAGAATATCGTCCAGATGCTCTCGGATGTGGATGCCAGGGCTGAACTCGAACGGATTGATCTGGAGCAGACGATACGGGGTTTCGTCTGCTGTAAAGATGTTGATGCCAGTCAAACCAGCAAACTCGATCTTATATTCTCCCTTGGCTGGCTCAATAACAAGAAACGGCACCTTATTGTCGATCAGCTCTTGTAGCAGATTATAGGTCGTATTACTCTTGCCCGAACCAGAGGCACCGCAAATGAACATATGCGATGCAAAAGTATCCAAGTCCAGGAATGTCGATGTTTTCTCCAGCTGACCCATATGGTAAATGTTGCCAAATAGAATCGGGCGTTTTACTTTTTTCTTCCAGGTTTCCGGAATGTTGCGCCCGAACTCTGCCATGCTGTCGACCACGATCCCGGGTACTGACTTGCGTGGAAGCCCCATAAGTGTGGGGATTTCTTTTCCGCTGATCATCATTGCCGGCGTTACCTGTTCTTTCTGGTATACCGATCTTATTTTGTGCCCGTTTGCATCCATTGCTTCCTGCAGCATAGTAAGGTCAATGACCGGATGCTGCAGACTCTGTATGTATTCCAAGACATTATTGCGCTCCCGGGGATTGGTTGCATCCCACTGATTGTAATAGGCACGGGGCGCTGCCTGCGAATCACCCGAGAACAATGCCGCCAAAGTGCTTGTACCCATGGTAGCTGTAGCCACATCATCCGCAATAATGTAGCACGCACTGTTCCACATTCCAAAGGTCTGGCTTGAATTGATCCGCTTGATATGCTCTTCAATTCTGGACAGCAGATTCTGCACTGCTTTGTTGTCCCGGTTCATGGTCAGAGAGCGATTTGTCCCAGAGGTAGTTCCGCTGCTCTGGCTGTCGCTGCTCCCATAGCTATCCGACGTACTGCTGCTGGTGCTGGTTCCGCTGCTGCTGCCTGTAGAAGAAGATGTTCCGAATGAACTCCCCTCACCCGAACTGAAGTGGATGTCAAACATCTCATAGGCTCTACCGTTGTTGGAGCACCGCCCCTGCGATATGCTGTCGGTATGGGAGGTTCCAAACGAGCGGGAAATAGAGCTGCTCACAGAGCTGTTGATATTGCTCGAGATCGAATAATTCACTGTGTCCGAGTCATTTTCACCATAAGAAACGGTTTCTTTTGCATAGGGTGAGAGACTGGTATAGAGGTTCTCTAGACCCTCCAAACACTCTTCCATCGCATCGGGCGAAATTCTTTGCGACAGCACGACCAGCGTGTATTTGTGCCCGTTCATGGCATCGACAAACTTTTCATATCCCTGGGCGCTGAATTCTCTGTCATGCTGGCGCTCATCCTCTCTGCGGCTGGGGATCATGCTCAGGGAACGGACCGTCCGGCTGCTGGATATCGTTCCGCATGAATCCAACAGCGTGTTTTTTTTCGCTTCAGAAATCCTGTTGATTTCACACCCCGGAAACTGACCATGCATATTGCTCTCGAGCAGATCTCCCGCAATGCGGCTGTTTCCGCTCGTATTTGTTGCGAGATAAAGCTGCGTGCTGTCTCCATCGCTTTGCAGGATCAATGCAACCAAACCGCCAAAACTGTTCAGTGCAGAGTAAACACTGGCCAGTTTTTCAAACGTGTTTTCGCTCTCGTTGTACATCAGCTTCGTAATCTGGTAGACCGCGATTCCACTGCGATTGCACTGCATGGGATCCAGTTTGCACACCTGACTGGTATAAAGGCTGTCTCCCACCGAGGGCGCAAGCATTTCCAGGTGGCGGCTATTCACATACAAGCCAATCACGCGCAGATCATTCTGCAGCGCAGACAGCTGAGCGTTATCCATCAGCATCTTTCTGGCCTGCCGCTGATTCCGTCCGTCTGGATTTGAAATGGGAATTCCCTTTTCTTTTCCGTTGTTGGGGACAGGTAGAGAGCTACCGCCCGAGCCTGTTGGGCGTCTGGCGGCTCTGGATGTAGACGATCCGTTCGAATAGCTCGGCATTTATGTTCCTCCTGTCCATTTTATCTTGTCCTTTTAAGGACTCTCTCCGGCTGATCGGGCTCATCTGTTGATTCAGCATCATCTTCTTTTTGCTCCACAACTTTTGATAAGCGCTCATCAAAGATTGCTTTTTCATCGTCAGACATCTCATCATAGCCGTATTTGTTCCGGTAAGATTCCGTAACGATGGTATACTCATCCGGGCTCAGGTATATCTTTTCCATCCACGCCCCCTCCTTTTCCAGATTACTCAGAGGACATATTCATCATCGTCATCATCCCGGCTCTTAGGATGGCCGTCATCAAACTCACCGCGATCAGCTTCTTCACCCTCGCTTGCGTCGGTTTCATCGGTTTTGTCGGTTTTGTCTCCGACAACAGCCACCTGATCTATCTTGGAATCAAAATCTGCCTTTTCCTCGTCGGACATATCATTATAGCCGTATTTATCTTCCATCCGGGAACGGAAATCATCGTATTCTTCCTGTGATACTTTTCTTGGTCCTGCCATATAACTCTCTTTCCTTTTTCAGACATGCCATAACCCGCCCCTTTCAGGGCAGGTTATGACCATGGCCGTTAATGCTTTCCAAACAAATTATTGAATTTACCAAAGATTCCTCTTACGCCTTTATTTTTCTTTTTTTCGCTAATCTCGTCCAGCTTTTTGATCAGCTTCACTTTGACGTTCCGCTCACAGTCCATGTATTTTGAAACCTGGTCTGCCAGGTTCGGTTTATAGCATTCCTCGAGCTGCCGTCCCAGAACATCATTCATCATATCCTGTACACCGTTCACAAAGACTTCCGTCCGCCCCGGAACGTTAAACTTGCATGTCGATGCTTCATAGAGAGATACCAGCTGTTCGACTAGATAGCGGTTCTTAGTTTCAGCAATAACCTTTTCAACATATGCGTCGACATACTGTTCCAGTGTTGCTTCGTCTGTATTCTGGAACAGGCAAAGCATCGCAATATGCAGATCTGCATCATAAAATTCCGCTGTGCAGGAGACAAGATTTGCAAAGTATTGACTGGACAGGAATGTTTTCTCGACAGAGAAGTTCTTTTCCGCAAACAAATGTGCCTGACCGACCACATTTTCTACTTTTTTCTCTCTTTCAAGCGCACGTCTGAACTCATAGAATTCAACGCCCTTTGAAGTTTTCCCCAGCAAAGATGCCCACTGTTTTACCTTCTGGTAAGCCACAGGAGTTGTCCCGTTGAATATTTCGCAAAGCATTCTTGCATCTGCAAGAACAAACAGCTTTTCTTCTACCTGTGTGCTCAGATCGTATTCTTCAATTGCGCGGATGATTCCTCCAAGCTCGTTCGGCGAAGAATTTCTAATCCATGCACTAAAGAACAGACTTCCGGTATCCAGATTTTTCCCAAGTAATTCGATAGATTCCGAGAATGCTTTTTCGAGTCCTGCATCCATTCTGTGCGTTTTTTCTAAGCGGTTTGTCAGAAGTTGCTCAACCGCCACGATATTTGCCGATTTGGCCGAGCACAGCTGCCGGCACAACTCCTGAACACTTTCACCACTCATATCCATGACCATATCCCACCATGCTGCGCCTCTTGCCGGTGCAGATTTATCAAGATATTCCGCAATGGAAAGTACAATCCGATTGAACAAATCCGGAATTACACTCAGGATTTTCAACAGTGCTGTCAAACGGGGAGAATCATCCAGCAGAATAACAATCGACAGGCAGATAAAGTTGTACTTTTCGTTGCTCTTAGCAATTGATGCAACGCCTTCTCCCTCAGTAGTCAGCTTCCAGAAGAATAAATCCAGAACCGCATCCATAGAATCCGCATCACAATTCTTGAACTGCTTTGCATAACCAACCAGTTCAGCGTCTCCGAAGAGTTCACGGAGTGTTGGCTGAACGATCGCTGCTACACCTGCCGACTTCATTGCTTTCCACGTATGCGCAAGACCATTATTGCGTGCTGTCAAATTGCCGAGGTTCTGTCGGAGACTCTTTGCCGCACAAGCTGTAACAACTGGTTCTTTTCCTGCCGCTTTTGCTAGGCTCCACATATATTTCAGCAGTGCAAAGTCATGTGTTTCGTCCGTCCCTGCAAAATGCTGCCACACTTTCAGGCTCTCATCAATGAGGTAGCCGCTCAATGCCGGGTTGTTCGGCACACCAAACTGCAGAAGCACATTCAGATACCGGATTGTTTCTGAATATTCCCATTTTTCAGCTTTATGATTCGAATCCAGCAGATATTTGTAGGCATCAAACAGTTCCGGCACTTTCCCGGTTAGTTCTTTCAACGGAAGGCTGGGTAAGACCACGTTGCAAAAATCTTGAATATCTGCATCGTACCGGACCACTGCAGAATAATACGGCATCTGGATTGAATTATCCGGCTGAAAACTGATAGTCTTCTGCGTGCCGTCAATAATCACAAAACCGCTGGTAGTCATCGGCCGCACACCGATACAACGTTTGTCATCAGGATGATAGCCCACGATCATGTTGTAAGGATGCCGTTCCTGCTGGATGCTTCTGTTCATCGTGGTGCTGATCCTACCGGTAGCATCCGTGTAGTAAAACAGAACACTGCTGCCATTTGCACCCAGTCCCGAACGATTTGTGGTAAATGTGATCTTTCTAGCCATCGGAGCAGAGAAACCATATTCGATCGCTGCAATCCACAATTCAACGTTTTCGGGAATATCCTTGATCAGCAGGATTTTCCGTTCCCCTTCAGGCTTTTCAAACTCCTGCAAGAGGAACCAGATACCAGCCTTAACAGCTTCTGCTCTGCCATCATTCACAAACCGTTTCACGCGTTCCGCGTTGATATAACCATTTTGAGGCATGCTGGATACCCGCTGCAAAAACGGCGGTTCTGCGTTCGGATCGTTATCGATATAATAGTCATTTTCTGTTTTCAGGTGAGCATCCCAAGCAGACGCGCCGAACCATTCTGCAGGGTAGCCTTCGATTTCTCCGACAAAGCACTGCTTGATATAGGTTCCAGGCCGGTGGCTCATTCCATTTTTACGCGGAATCATACATTTAGGACGAGCCACTTCGTACGAAAGGTAAAAGACATTTTCTGATGCCATTGCATACTCATAGGAGCTGATCAGTCCAATTACTTCTTGTTCTCTGGCTCCATTGGGGACTGCAAGGCGCCCAAAAAGATTTTTGCAATCTGCAGTCGTGATGCCTTTGTTCTGATACAATTCCGGGCTCAAGGAATATACGCCGAATCCGTCGTTTCTTTTCACCTGCCCCTTATTTTCCAAATCACGCTGAGGCGAACAACGCGTATAGATGATTTGATCCAACATTGCCAGGCCTTCCTTTCTGTTCTGAACGTTCAAAATGCCGCTCAGGAAGCATTTATCATCAAATCGTGGGCACGATTCCTTCTTTAGAGAGCATCCAAATTAGCGGATCAAGAACACGATGTGGCATAACCTTGCCCAACTGACCCATACCCGTAGGCGGCTGACCAAAGCTTGACACTCCAAAATATCTCACCCTGTTTCCCCGGAAATTGGTTGCAATCGCATCCAGGAACGTAGTTTCATCATGGCTTTCAAGCCAGTCACGAATCTCGGCATCGACCTGGTCGGCATCCGACTTTACAAACGCTTTTTTTGCAAGATGAGGACTCGGCTGCATCACGGTCGCAGAGCCGAAGCTGTCTTTGACAGCATCGATTTTGGTGAACACCACCGCAACGTCACGATTGATCAGTGTACCGGGTGCTATGTTACAGCTGCTTCTGATATAGTTTGCAAGCCCATCCACCATATCCGCAGATGCACCCTCCGTATGCTCGGCAGAAGAGGACCAGTTCAAAATGTCCGCAGAAATCGTCTTGCTCACACCGGGAAGCGCCAGCGGATCGATCAGGATAATAAGGGTCTTGGACCCGTTGATGTACCGGCTGATCACAGGGTCGATATGTTCACAGTCTTCCCCCGCACCGTCAAAGATAGTCATTGAATAAGACGGGATTGATTTTGCTGTCATCCGGTTTTTGTCCTTGATCCGCCAGAGCTGCGGAGGAGGCGTGTTGCCGGCAACAGTAGCTTTAACCGGCTCTCTTCGTAAATAAACTGCCGTTTCCTTTTCCTTGAAATCCTCCGCAGTCTGCGCATCCATCGGCGAAATGACCCAGGGAGAGCCTACGGTATGACGCAGTTCATGTAGCATCGTTGTCAAAAAATTGGTCTTACCGGAAGCAGTGATACCCAAAATGCTGAAACGGAGATATTTTTCATAATCCAGAAGATCAGAGGGCAGTTTTGCTCCGCAATAACCACACATTTTGTCGGTTGCAAGTCCACGACATCCCGGTCGCCCGCACTTCGGGACTCTATTGAACATTTTATCTTTCATCGTCGGTTCCACCGTAGCACCGCAAAGCTGGCAAGCAAGTTTCAGGTCTTTGCTGCGCAGTTCCTGCAGGCAGTATGGACAAAGTACATCATTATGCATAAACGGCATATATATTTCTCCTCCCTATTACTTTGGCACTTTCAGAGATTCAACACTAGTGCACGAAATTTCATATTCAGCCATATCCTCTTCTGCCATCATGAGTTTCAGTTGTGTCCCCGAAGCGAGTTTTTCCCATGTAGAATCTGGAAATCTGTAAGAATAATTTCCGTCGGGTAGCCCTGTCTCTGATTCCGGAATTGTGTGAAGCACAATATTTTTGGGGTCGATAAACTTCATCGGAATATGTCCATCGGAGCGGCAGACCAACTTAAGCATCGGTGTTTCCGGTGCATTTGTCATAACATACAATTTACAATTTTGAGGTTTTCTTGAAAAGAGTCCTCCCCAAGAGAGACTGTACTTAATTTTCTGCTTCGGTTTGTTGCCAATTTTGAGCTTCGAGACATCAGAATAGACCGTACTTCCATCCGACATTCGGTATTGCCCGATGACTGAGAGATATAGATTTTCTTTCGGCAAGTGTGTCATCACAATCATTCCGTCTTTGATGTAATCTTCCTTTGTGATCACCTGAAGCGTGCCGCGCCTTGCATCGTCTGTCGTAGCCCAGGGAACATTCGAATCCACCTTTTTGGCAATGATGTAATGGACTTTTTCAAGGTTTCTGGGGATATTCTGTAGATAGATTTTGAGGTTGTCGCCATCGATTCTGGTTTTAGTTTTGTCGATCTCGCATTTTTCAACGCTGGATACGCAAAGCACTTTTGAAATAATACCTCTGGAGCCCGCCACAGTCACAACCGCAAACGCAACAGATGTGTGGGCCGGGATCTCAAACTGGCATTGTTGAGCCAGACTGGTCGTGTTCGCATAAATCTGGCCATTGCCAAGGATTGAGTTGATATCAGAAGCAGAGACGACCTGGCCGACCATTTTTCCAGCCACTACTGACGTCATTCCTCGGATCATCACCGAGCGCGGCGTTGCATCCGGTGCAGTCCAGTGCACGGTTACCACTCTTCCCACTGTTTTCGCGGTGACGTTCCTGACCGAAACAGGGGGCGGTTCCGGCGTCAGCATCACAGTACAGCCCTCGCTGTACCGGAAACCGTTCCCAAAAGGATAAACACACTGTAGCCGATAACCATAGGCCCTGTTATTCATAACTGCAGTATCATCAAAGTTTGCCGAAGCCCGCTCGACAGCAACCGTCACATTTCCGCTCAGATCTGCCGACGGAAGTGCATTGACTCTGCGCAGGATCCGGACACCGATACAATTTGTAGGCAACACCCAGCTGAACCGGCAGACACCGTCTTCCGCCGTTGCCCGGAGCCGTCTGGAATCCAGTTCACAGAACTTCTCAACCACTTGCGTGGCAGGGTCGGAATAAGCACCACCGCGTGATGCGAAGACCGCATAGCCATAACTGATGCCCGGCTGGATTGTTTTATCCCGATACTCCATGGAGCTCAGGTCAGCCGCCAGCACATCACCGTCAGAATGGCTCTGTGGGATGCCATTCCGTTTCCGGACGACACAGTAACGAACTCCCTTGTCGCCCGCAGAACTCCAGGTCAGCATACAGGTCAGCGGCTCTCCGGAGCCGATTGTCCCATACAGATTGATGGGTGCGTTCGGACAAATTCCTCTCAGCATATCGATTGCGGGCTGATAATCCTTTACCAAGTCCAGGATTTCAACGCAACGGTTTGCGCGGGCAGATGCCGTAAGATTTGCTGCCGGCATCATCCGTTTTGCTTCATCCAGCTTTTCGGTGATCACCTTTTTCTGCGCTTCCATCTTCAGCTGCGGCATAGAAGCGGAAAGCACACCAATCATTTTCTGCGCTACGTAAAACTTTCCTGCACTGATCAGAGCCTGCAGATCATCCAGCGGCTTCTGATACTTTGCTGTTTCGTCCTGTACCTGTTTTTTCAACGAGACAAGTTTTGGGTGTCCGGGATATGCATTTTCCGCATTTGCCAACTGCTTCCGTGCCTCCGGCAGGTCCATTTCCTTTAGCGCAAATTGTGCTGCATTGTAATATTCATCAAAGAACTGCATTTCGCTGATGTGAAATCCGCAAGAACACCAGTCCGCAGAAGCGGGAACTTTTTTATGGCACTTCGGATTCGGGCAGGTCACATACAATGCCGCACCGCACACGGTACATTTTCCTTGCTCGGCCTCCTCGCGAGTCCTGAATTCCATCGGTGCTTTACACACCGCACAAGTAACGTGAATCAGTGCTTCGACCGGTTCATAGGGGTTCTGCACCAGACCTGCTTCCTGATTGTACAGAGCCAGCGAGAGTGTGTAGTCCGGGAAACTTTTTTGGATGGTCTTGATGCAGCTTTCCGCAAAATAACGGTCTTTCTTGAAATCATCTGGCGCACCTTTTATAAGCGCAAAAAAGCCTTTCAGTTTTTCACGTTCCAGACTCCGGTCGTATTTTTTTCGATTTTCTTCGGAATTAAACGCCGTTGACTGTCCGAACGCAAACAAGTCGGACAGCGCCTTTAAAAGAACATTGTTCGGTGCAGTAACAAACTTTTGGCTACCCACTTCCATGATACTACAGAGCTCTGCAGTCCTTTTTTTTCGGTAAGACTCAACATCGGATGAACCTGAAAAAAAACAAGCCAAACTGTACAGATCCACAACATTTTCAACCCATGGATAATATTGTTGCTGATTGATATCTTTCATGAACGAGCTTCTCAATGTCACAAAATAATCGTTAAGCTGTCTTAATGCCACCGTGTTCAGAAAATAATCATTCAATTTAGCTACAGACATTTTGGGGCGCAGAGAATAGCCTTTCTCCAAATAGACCTTCTTTACAGTATCCTTAGACAACCGGATCTTTGAGCTCACATTGACAATCTGCGCGTTGGTCACTTCGGGTGTTCCCGTCTGACCAACCAGCATGATATCAATCATTTTTTTCAGCTGCTCGATTTTTTTCTTTTTGAGTTCCTCCGCCTCTGCTTTGCGTTTTTTGCTGTCTTTCAACGTTTCAAAAATATCGTCATACAGATCCAGTTCAGCGGAAATCGCACTGCGCTGCGCAGGATTTGCCTCTCCGGCAAGCAGATTCTCTTTCTTTTTTTTCCAATCGTCCAAGGCCTGTTTTATTACGCCTTGTTTCTCTTCCGGGGGATCAAAGTCCAGCCCCAACATCTCGAAATAGTTTCGTCGTTCCATGATATGCCCACCTTGTTATTTGCCCGGTCAGAACATGCATGCTCTTAGCCTTCGTTGATCGCAAGCCACGTTGCAACGCTCGTCTCATCGTTGGCACGTCCATGCTTCGATGCTGTGTCGCCGCCGATTTCCTGCGCAATCTTACCAAAACTTTGCGTCAGTTCGCTCTGTTCCACAAGCATTGCATGTATATCGCCCGAACTGATAGCTTTTAAAAATTCTTCGTCTGCCTGACCAAAGCCAATACCTGCAACGTCGATCCCCATGTGATGGCAGGACTGTGCTGCAGCAATTGCTCGTCCCTGATTTTCCCACACACCATCTGCCAGAACGATTGCAATCCGCTTTCCATTCGCTCCAAAAAGCATGGACTTGATATCTTCAAATGGGTGTCCCTCGTTGCAGACGCCCGTCATGCAACTGGTGATGGAACGGATGGAGCTTTTGCACCTGCTCAGATCGCTTGTCAGCCTCTGAACAATCTGAGAGCGATCCGAAACTGCGATGGCTCCGATCCGGACATCACCCGGGTATTCTTCAAATTGATCCACAAAGTGACACATTGCATTCAGAGCATCCGCGATCGGCTGGCCAGACATACTGCCGGACACATCGACCGCCATCACGACTGACAGCGGCTCTGCCCCAGGCTTCATTTCATCGCGTTCGATTGGCCGACCATACTTGCTCATGTCTGCAGGGACCGGTTCCTCCTGGATTGGCAGATCCACATTGGAGTTTCCCTGACGGGCCTGCACATGGATCATACCGTTGATGTCGTAGCTGTACTGGATCTTGATGGTCGTCGGATTGTCCTGGCGGTTATGAGTGATGCCGGAGACGACATATTTTCCGATAATCTGGCACTCCAGCGGGGCTTTGGTACCCTGCAACACATAAATTTCAACTTCGTTTTCGCCGCGGGCTGAAGTATAGTAGTGGAACGCTTCCGCACACTTGACCGGGATCTTCTGGTTTGCAGGCACGATCGTCTTATTAATATAATGGGTGCCCTCGCAGTTCACCGCGATCACGCCCATTGCATGGGCAACCACGTCCAGATGGCTCATGCACAACGCAGTTTCTAGAGCTGTTTCTTTGCCGACAACACCCGGCAGGGAATAGCTCGGTGTTTTTTGTTGTGTATTCCGCTTGAATTTGAAGGGGCCTGCATTTTTTTCTTGTGCCTGCTCTGCAGTGGGAGCCACCGTGATGACACTGTATTCCGGAAGTGGCAGATGAACCTGAATCGCCGCACCCAGCGCCACAGCCTCATCAGGGTTGACCTGAGAAAGCGGTGTATGTCCGCTGACCTTTTTCAGGAACGTTGTTACCTGACGCATTCTGGTCGAACCGCCAACCAGAAGAATATCGGTAACATCGCGCCAGCTCATGTTCAGGCCCCGCAGGAGGCTTTCACACAGAGTGCCCGTGCGCTCGATCAGGTCATTTGTGCTCTGTTCAAACTCTTCCAGCGAGACCGTCGTGGAGTACCAGCCATAATCCGGGAGCTTTACCCGCACATTTGCAGCATTACGAGTGGTCAGCTGTTTTTTGATGTTTTCCGCGTTCTGTCCCACAATCTGATGGATCTCAGGATATTCTGTCGCAGACAAGCCTGTTTCTCCCTCGATCTTTTCCTCGACGAGCATGGAGATTCGGGAGTCCCAGTCTTTGCCGCCCAGCATATGGTCACCGGTCGTCTGCAACGACTCCATGTAGTTGCCTTTTCTCATCTGAACCAGCGTTACGTCAAACGTACCGCCGCCCAAATCATACACCAGCACACGGGCATTTTCTCTCCAGTGATTCACGCCGTAGTTCATCGCAGCCGCAGTCGGCTCATTGATGATCTGCCGGATGTGCAGGCCTGCTTTTTTTGCGGCGTTCATCGTCGCCTGCCGCTCTTTGTGGTAGAAATACGCCGGCACCGTAACGACCGCTTCGTCGATCTTCTGCCCGGTGACCGCTTCCGCTTCCTCTTTCAGGTATCGGAGTAGGATCGCCGAGAGGTCTTCTGCCGTATAGTTCTTACCGTTAAAGGAGCAGTACGTCTCCTGTCTGCCCATGCTACGCTTGAATACAGAAGCACAACCGGACTCACCGGCTTCAAATGCTTCATTGGCTTCTGAACCAACAATGATCTCGTCGTCCTCTGTAAACTGGATCACAGAGGGGGTTATTCTTTCGCCCTCCGTGTTTGGGATAATGACTGGCTGTCCCTTTTTCTCATCCATCATTGCGACAGCAGAGAATGTCGTTCCCAAATCGATTCCTACCTTGATTCCCATGATTCGACCTCCACAAAAAGTTCTTTATTGAAAATCTTTCCGGGGAAAGCTTCTGGCGAGTTTGATTACCTCTAAGATTTCGGCTGCCGAAAGTTTCTGCCATGGAATCTCCCTCAGCAAATATCCTGAAGCCGCCGGCGAATGCGCATCCATTGCAATGACCGATGCCCTGAGGAGCTTCTCAATGTATAGCATTTTGTATTCATTGTCCACTGTGCATTCCCTCCCTTTTAGACTTCTCTTATTTTGTCGAAAAAGTCAAAAAGCTGCTCTGGCGTGAGCCATTCCCAATCAACATCGACAATTAGCTCTTTCGCCAGTTCTTCATTTGAATGGTCAAGCGCATATCCTATCATTTCCGCAATCAATTCAGGCCGGTACTTTTTGACCTTTTTCGGATGTGGCAGTTGATGTTTTTCCTGCCACATCCGGCCATAGATAGCTGCGCCGCGTGCAACGGCACATTCCGGCTGGTCGAACCGCAACTTACCGGGAAATTTTGCTTCCACCGCGTTGCGGATCATCGGCATATAGGTAGAACCGCCCACCAGAAGCACTGTATCGATTTCAATATTACCAGTCTCCTGCAAGGTGGTGTCCACATAACTCATGGTCTGCGCCACTTTATCCGCAGTAAGATTTTCAAACTCTTCCCGGGTGATGGTCACAGAGGTCATCGAGCCATTCACATTGACTTTTACCTTTGCACTCTCCGCAGTGCTGAGTTTTTTCTTGGTGGGTTCAACCTTGCCGCGAATCAGCTGGCGGGTCTCGGCATCGATCTCATCCGGTGCCAGACCGTTTTCGTCACAGCAGGCCTGCAGGATGTGATCAAACAGTTTATCATCCCAATCCTTGCCGCCGAGCAGATCATTGCCACCCGTAGCAACAATCTTGACCTTCTGCACTTCGTTTCCATCCGCATTTGTCTCCAGCGACATCCTAACGATAGTAACATCGAACGTGCCACCGCCCAAGTCATAAACCAGAATATTTCTCTCTTCCTGGAACTGACGTGCACAATAGCTCAGAGCCGCCGCAGTCGGCTCGTTGATCAGGTTGAGCACATTCAGGCCAGCCAATTCGCCAGCTTTTTTGGTAGCATTTCTTTCTTCAAAGCCAAAGTAAGCCGGGCAGGTAATTACAACGTCTTCGACCGTATTGCCCTGTTCTTCTGCGATCTGCCTCAAGCGCTTCAGGATCAGAGCACTGATCTCGACCGGCGTATAGGTCTTACCGTCAAACTCATACGTCTGTGCATCCTTCTTGCCGATCTGGCGTTTCACAAACTGGACAACACGATCGCCATCCGTCTCCACCATGTCTTTTGCGCTGGCGCCGACTACAACGTTGTCTGCGCTTTCAAAGTAAACAGCAGATGCAAGGGTATCGCTAGCGTCCGTCTGGTTGCGGATTACTTCAGGGTTTCCGTTGCGATCCAGCGTCGCAATGCAGGAATAAGTCGTTCCCAGATCAATACCGTAAATCGGCATAGCATACCTCCACGATAAAAAGGGCGCGCCCCGCGCTCGTGCGGGGCGCACCTCGTTTCAAACAGCTATTTGTTATTCGGCAGAAACACTCATTTGGTTGACGGCACTGGTTTCCATATTTACGTCCGACTCCATCCGCAAGGTGGTTTCAACCAATTCACCGGTGGAAACATTTACAGCTTTTACGTACACGCCATCGGCATCACCCCGGAACGTAACTTCAATGGGCGAGCCCTTTCTCGTGTTGGGAGGCAGCAGCAGCTCCAGCTCGCCAAGGAGCTTCACACAGTCTGCAGGATCAGTAGGCTGTTCTTCGCCACGATTATTGACACACGGGGTCAGCGTGTCCGCCATGCTTATATCTTCAAACGCACGGAGAATGATTTTTTCCATGTTGTCCGCAGCCGTGTAGTAGGTTTTCACGCAAAGAGCCGGCATGGTCTGGCCTTTCTTGAGGATGTTGTCAACGATATAATCGCCGCTTTCATTCAGGACGCCCGGACCGAAAGCACGCGGAAGTACATCATCAAAGACAATAGTAATGCCGCTGGGCGTATCAGCGCCTTTAGGCTGCTCTGGGACAGGAGCAGTATCAGTGCCGGAAACAGACTTTTCATCCTTATCCCAGCTTTCATCTACCAGCATACTTGCATAGATCGCCGCGCCCATTGCAACAGCGCGATCCGGCTCATGGATCTGCACCTTACCGGGGAATTTTGCTTCCACCGCGTTGCGGATCATCGGCATATAGGTAGAACCGCCCACCAGAAGCACTGTATCGATTTCAATATTACCAGTCTCCTGCAAGGTGGTGTCCACATAACTCATGGTCTGCGCCACTTTATCCGCAGTAAGATTTTCAAACTCTTCCCGGGTGATGGTCACAGAGGTCATCGAGCCATTCACATTGACTTTTACCTTTGCACTCTCCGCAGTGCTGAGTTTTTTCTTGGTGGGTTCAACCTTGCCGCGAATCAGCTGGCGGGTCTCGGCATCGATCTCATCCGGTGCCAGACCGTTTTCGTCACAGCAGGCCTGCAGGATGTGATCAAACAGTTTATCATCCCAATCCTTGCCGCCGAGCAGATCATTGCCACCCGTAGCAACAATCTTGACCTTCTGCACTTCGTTTCCATCCGCATTTGTCTCCAGCGACATCCTAACGATAGTAACATCGAACGTGCCACCGCCCAAGTCATAAACCAGAATATTTCTCTCTTCCTGGAACTGACGTGCACAATAGCTCAGAGCCGCCGCAGTCGGCTCGTTGATCAGGTTGAGCACATTCAGGCCAGCCAATTCGCCAGCTTTTTTGGTAGCATTTCTTTCTTCAAAGCCAAAGTAAGCCGGGCAGGTAATTACAACGTCTTCGACCGTATTGCCCTGTTCTTCTGCGATCTGCCTCAAGCGCTTCAGGATCAGAGCACTGATCTCGACCGGCGTATAGGTCTTACCGTCAAACTCATACGTCTGTGCATCCTTCTTGCCGATCTGGCGTTTCACAAACTGGACAACACGATCGCCATCCGTCTCCACCATGTCTTTTGCGCTGGCGCCGACTACAACGTTGTCTGCGCTTTCAAAGTAAACAGCAGATGCAAGGGTATCGCTAGCGTCCGTCTGGTTGCGGATTACTTCAGGGTTTCCGTTGCGATCCAGCGTCGCAATGCAGGAATAAGTCGTTCCCAGATCAATACCGTAAGTGCCCATAATTGATTTCCTCCTAACTTAGTACTTAGTTTTCAGCTTTAACTTTGTTTTCCGGCTCGGCAGTTGCTTCCACCGCAGGGGAGTCCTCCGCAATTGGTTCAGCTGCTTCGTTTGCCGTTTCCGCTTCTGTGTTCTCCGCAAGCTCAGATGCGGCAAACGTCGGGTCGTAGACAAAGACATCAACAAATTCGGGATACAGAACAGTACGGTCGTGAACCACGCCCGGCTTTCTGCTGACTGCAATCGTATTATGCTTTTTTTCATCGCCGGTCAGCACTTTATCAATCACCTTGCTGACTCTGGCCTTGCGTACTGAGCCAACTTCGCTACGGAACGTTTCGGCACCGTAGTCATTCAAAATCTCTTCCAGCTGTTCAAATAACTGGTTGAGATTTTTGCGGGAACGCTCCGAAATCGTTTCGTCGTCAAGAAGCGGCTGATACTCCACATATACCGACGCAATCTCCTTCAGCAGCGGTTCAAACTGTTCGCCGTTCAGCTGCTTTTTCAGCGTATCGAGATCTTTCTGCATTCCCTGACGCACCTGGATCTGGAACGTTGCATTTTCCCGGAGTGTCTGAACCAGCTGGCGGTCGTTTTTCTCCTGCTTTTCAAGCACAGACTGTAACATCATCAGTGCCTTCTGTAGATTGTCCTCTTTTGGTTCTGCGGACTGCGAAACACTCACCCGGATCAGCTCTTCAATGCTTGTACGTGCAGAATCGATTCTGGCAAAGACCGGTCGGAGATCGATTTCCTGTTTACTCGCAACGTTTTTGCTCAACGCAAGGATGTTCTGATTCAGCGTTTCCAACTGCGCCGCAATCGACTTTAATATATCCGGCTCCGCTGGAGTAGCCGGAACTGCAACCACCTTTTCCGGTAATGTACTCGTATCTGCATCTGCATTTTCGCTTTCCGACGTAATAGGCAGTTCAAACTCCGAGTCATCCGATACCTCAGCAGCAGACTTTTCAGGTGCCGATTCCACAGTTGGTGCTACACGATCACTTGTCATGTCGGATTTCAATTGCTGGCTTAATGGCATTTTCGCATTCTCCTTTATATATTATCTATCACTGATTTACAGTGACTGGTGGAAAAACCAAATCGGAGAACTTTTTATCAGCCAGTGGCAACATCCACTCAACTGCATCCATAATGCCCCACGGCTCATACGGAGTTCCATCCGGCGTATGTCCCATTGCACTAATCGGGAAGTAATGGAGATTTGAAAACTGCGTTTCCAGTTCGTCCACTGTTGTTGAAAGGCCAATATTGATCAGGAACTGACGGCAAACACTGTCACGTGCATTCTCATAAGTACCGTACTGCTCCGAGTTGGTGCGGAAGATGCTCCTAATTTTTGCAGGACCAATTTCTCGCTTAATCTCTCTGACATCCGATTTTGCAATTAATACCGAAATTGGAATATTGCAACGGGCATCTGCCTTCGCATGACCTGTATGAATGAGGTAATTGATAAAGTTGGTTGCAACATCTTCAGACGCCATCTCACTAAAATCGAAGAGACTTTCACCTGCATTCATTCGGCTTGCTCTCAAAGTGCCACTGCTGAACGGATCGATCAGGAACAGCAGACCATTGCAATAGTGAAACTGCTGCTGTTGAACTTCCGCTTCAGCTGTGCTTCCGTTGAACATTTCACCAGCGATATCGTAGATTGAAAACTGCCTTTTTACGCCCAGGGAGCTGTCAATCACAATGGGGTACATTTGAGAGTTGAGTTGAGCTGTTGCCGGACAATCAGCACCGTTGTACCACTCTTCCAGGTCGTCGAAATACGGCTTATACTGATCAGCAATCGCAACCTGAAGATTTCGGTTTTTTGACAATTTCTGCAGATACTCGTGGAAAAATGCAGACAAATAAACTGTCTTACCCGCCTTGCTTCCTCCAATCAGTTGAAATACGATTGGGCGGGCATCCGATGCAACCAGTGGTGCTTCACAACATGGGCTATATGCTTCCAGTTTCGAGCGGCCATTCATGAATGTAGCCGGCAGCTTTCTTCCACAGGTGCAGGTATGCGTCCAGATGCCATAAGGACCAGGAACTAGCTTTTTATGCATTGCACCGCAGTCCGGGCACATAAACATTGGAATCAGAAAGCGTTCGTGGCATACTGGACAGTCCGACCGAATCTTTCGGGTCAACAGATAGACTCGGTCAACCAACCACACAATCGTAAAAATGATATAGATAACAACCATCACTGCAGTTGTAATGGATCCATGAATCAATCCAAGCACCGCGCACAAAACCATGCCAATGACATTGATACAAAAATATCCAGCGCATGAATATATAATACCACCGATGGATTTTATAGTGCCCCATGTACCAGTACTATCGCCTTTAAAACTATCCCCCGTAGCTTTCATCTTCTTGCCAGAAGCCGCATTCAGTTCAAATGCATTTTGGATCGTTGCCACCAATTGTGCGTATCCTGGGCCGAAGAAATAGCTGCGCCGAGCAGGCTCATCATCTTTTTCCCACTCCCAGTGCAAAAAATTTATATTTTTTTTGATTGCCGCAAAATAATTAACAAGCGCAGCACCAAATCCAATTGCGATGCCAAAGCAGGCAATGGTTAACGCAGCAATTCCGCCTACCGCCAGAACAAGAGGGATAATGTATTTGACCAAGATATAAACCGCTAACGCAAAAAGAAGTAAGGCAATAATGCTATCCATAACACGACTCCTTTTATTTTGCCTTCAAAACCTCGTCTAGCAGATTCAGCAGATCGCTATTCGTTTTCAACATCTTCCGTGTCTTTTCATCACCGGCAAACAATGTTGTCAGTGCAATACAGTTTCTCCACGTTACACTTCGACGTTTGCTTTCAATTGAATTGTATGTTTGCCTCGAGATTCCGATTCGATCTGCCACTTCTTTCTGCGACAAACCTAGGCATGCCCGCAATACAGGTAGTTCATTTACAAGTTGAACCATACATAAAGTTTTCTTTGCTTCCAAGACGACGGAACCCTTCATATCCTTACTCCTTTCTCTCGCAGAGCTCCTTGGCACTGCATTCCAAAATCCTCCGCCGCTTTCCCAAAGCTTGTATCTTGATTTTACAAAATGTCGTTTTATTTGTCAATAAGGGAGATTGGTTTTATGTATCGCTCCATTGATAAAGTCATACCGTCTTTCACAAATTGCTGCCAACTGCGCTTCAAACAGATTATTTCATAGCTTCAGACAAGTAACAGCAAGAATGCCTCCACTACGAAAAATCCGATTCCTTTTTGGCGTAAGGGTCAATAGAAGAATTTGATGGTTCATGGTACAATAGCAGACGTTGCGTGTTGTGCGGTTTGCACACGAAAATAGTGAAAAGGAGCTGTTGAACGTGGATACAATCTATCTACTGCCCAGTGAGGAACGCTGCGTTGATTTCCGAGATGCCAATGGGGTCCCGAAAGTACATTACACTTACTGTTCTATCCGTGGCAAACTTTTCAACTGCACCTGCTACACAAAGGCCGAAGCTCAGCGGCTGTGTGAAGATTGGCTCGTAAAACAGGATCGCTGCTATATAAACTAAAAAATACCGCCGAGGATGCCTTCCAACTGGGAAAGCTCCTCGGCGGTATTCGTTTATCGTGTCTGTGTTTTCTCGGTGGTGTTCTTTTCCTCTGCAAAAAATCGTTCTACGTTTTTCTGTGCCCGAACCAGTTCTTGCATCTCGTTCCGTACCTTGCGGTAGTCCGGGTAAGCTGCTTTCTTTTTTGTCAGCAGTTCTGCGAACTCCGCATCCAATTCCTTGACCTTCGGCAGCTTTTGCAGCCCTGCTTCATCAAAGGCCGCTTTTGCCGCCTTGTGCAGGGTGATCTCCTCCCGGTGGGCTTCCAAAAACTTTTTACTGTACCCCGACTTGCGATAGGCATCATAGACCGGGCGGGTCTTGACATAATTGATAATGTGGGTTTTCAGAACAGCGATTTCGGTCAGCCTTGCTTCTGCTGCCTTGATGGAATCGCCCATGGCATGATAGCGTTCCGTTGCCGCCGCTGCACGTTCTCGCAGTTCCTCGGCACTGCCGATTTTCTGCTCCTGTAAAAACAGCAGCGTTTTGGACATCTCTTTCAGGTTGAACTTCGTTGCCCACTTTTTGTAGCCGGCACTTTTACCTGCCGCCATTTTCTGCGGAATATCCACCAGAAGCTGGAACGGTTGCTCCTGCGGTGGCTGCTTTTGATAATGAGGGAACGTTAAAGGAACCTTAAAGAACGGACGGAAAATGCGAAAGGCTTGAGAAAAAACAGATCTCTGTAATCCAGATCGTTTTTTGAATACCATATAAAAAAGAAAGAGCCCGTTTCCGGACAAATTCGTTGGAAGCAGATTTGTTCGGAACGGACTCTTGTAGCCGATATGCAAAGTCATGAAACATATAAAATAGGAAAAGCGTCAAAAATCATCTTGGCCAGCGCTCTTTTCTGGACATGAGTGGCGCGAATGGTACATGAGGATGCGTCTGGTACCAGTAAGCTGTGGTAGCGACATCATCCTGACGTTCAAAAAGACCTCCGTGACTGGCACCAATCTGCTGCAGAGTTACCTTAAGGTCCTTCTCAAAAAGGATAGGATCAAGAAGGTGCCAGCGGTAGAAGCTGCGTTGTGGCATCTGATCATCATTGTGGTAATCATTATGAAGGAAGGTATCGTGGCTAGAGTAGTAAGGATAGCCAAGATACGGAGTACAGTACTGATTTTCAACGGTTTGGCCATTTTGCTGTGTTGCAAAGCTCCATGCACCGCCGAAGTAATCTTCTGTTCCGGTTCCGCAAATGGTTGGATAATCCTTGTCTCCATCGATGTAGAATTTCATCTCACCTTCTCCGTACCAGTAGCGTTCGAGGCTGGTAAGCGCAAGATAAGTTCCAACGTACTGGCCTTTCCCTTTGATGTTGTCGAGGACAACGTAGTCTTTTGCCTTTTCCGTTATGCGCTGACGACGCCACTGGGCATGGAAATAGGCAGCATCCTCCGGAACCGTTGTCAGGCAATAGTCGATCTGATAAAAGAAGGCCGGAATCGGCTCATCACACTGATTTTCAATGGTAATACGGGCGTTTTTGTGGAACGGCATCGGGAAATAGCTGTTGAAACCACGGGTCGGATTGACAGCAATCGGGACTGAGTTTACCTGGTAGGAAACACCGAAGCCGCAGCAGAAGAAATCGCCAAGCGGGCATTCAACGGATGGGAATTCTTCATCGTCCCAGTACATGCGCAGAACAAGATCCCGCAGAACATAACGGTTACGTTCACTGGTACGGTCTGTAACGGTGATCCAGATGTGCTGAATCATGCCTTCTCCCTGGATCTCACCAAGTGTTACGGTCTCTCCTGCTTCTATTTTCGGGATACACGGGGAACCTTTTCTGGACGGACCAAGATCGCTGGATGCCATGCCGCCTTTTCCTTTTTCTCCGTTCCGGTTTTCCCAGTTGATGGAACGGGACTGTCCGTTTTTCAGCCGGAAAATATTCTGTAAACCACAATCAAACATCATATATTCCTCCTACTCACAAATGAGCAACTGTCTTTTATGTTGAATTGAATTCATTCAAACAATTCCGCTTAACAGGTACAGTCTCCACCCATGTTCCAGTTGATTCCTTGAAGGGGATTGCTTGCAAAGTTGTTATTATTGTACACTTTTATTTGTATAAAAGCAATGTGCTACTGCCATAAATCTTTAGCACCACACTCATGAATGCATAAGGAACAATGTACGATATCTGTCTTACCGTTACTGCATGCGTGTTCCTCCATCACCCACCGAAATGCTTTCGCCGTGCGCAAATCGGCGTCTTTGAAGTGCCCGCCGCTGTTCCATTCAAGGGTGCAGTCTGCGCCACGCTCTGCAAGCCGACTGTGCAGGGTGCGGATATTATCACCTACCGCAGCCATGACAGCGTTTTTCGTGC
>OMCT01000620.1_pt1 | contig 26390 bp, 18 predicted proteins | sample 1674301 | NCBI WGS metagenome assembly OMCT01 (sample SAMEA103958158, study PRJEB25191) | human gut metagenome
CTGGTCATATCCGTAAGCTGCTTTTCTGGAGTTATCGATCACTGCGATCGCACCATTTTCCATCTTCAGTGTGATGACTGCCGTATCTACATCTCCGGCTTCTCCGATTGCAGGGTCTACCAGTACGGCTGCCTCTACGTATACTTCTGTTGCATTGCATCCTGCAAGGAAACGTACCATATCAAAATCATGGATTGTCATGTCAAGGAAGATTCCTCCGGATACTTTTACATAGTCTGCACATGGCGGCTCCGGATCTCTGGATGTGATCTTGATGATATGTGTATCTCCGATCTTTCCGTCTGCTACTGCTTTCTGTACTGCTTCAAAGTTATGGTCAAATCTTCTGTTGAATCCAACCTGGTATTTTACATTGCTGTCTTTTAATGCATCGATGACTTCTTTGATCTTTGCTACATCATGATCGATTGGTTTCTCACAGAATACATGCTTTCCAGCTTTGATTGCCTCTACCGAAATTGGTGAATGTGTATCTGTGGATGAGCAGATCAGCACTGCATCGATCTCCGGGTCTGCAAGGATTTCTTTATAATCCTTTGTAACTGCTTCTACGCCCATGTCTTTTGCCCATTTTGCAGTCTCATCATTCATGAATGGGTCTGCAAGCATCTTGACTTTTGCATCCTTTACCTGTGTGCAGATACTTTCTACATGTACTTTTCCGATTCTTCCTGCTCCGATAATTCCTACGTTAACCATTTTTTCTTCTCCTTTTCGCGTTTATAATCTTTTTATTTCTATATTTTTGTGTACAAACATTAAAAGACATTTTTGCTGTGCCGTAACCTGCATATTATTGGTTATATTTGTAAGCGTTATGGCTAAGGTGTTTATAATCATAGGGTTCTTGTTTCTTGCGCTGTTTGCGGGACTGCTCGCGAATGATGCTTTGTGCACAGGTTCTTCTCGTGCGGACTTATGTGTGGCGGCGGAAGAACAGATGCCATCGTTGCACGATGAAAGCGAATGTTATACGATGCCTCAATGGCCATGTCTGCCCGATGCCGAATTGGCCGGTTCAAACAACTCCTCACAGCTTGTCATATCTTCCCGGATGCAGCGTTCTGCTGTCACGGAGTATTTGTATGTATTAAAGGAAAGGGTTAGCGAACTTGCTCGTTATGTGACTGTCCTTGGTCAATATCAAAGGCGGTTTTATGAGGGCGTGTCTTGTTGCTTCCGTACCTCGGTGTGCGATTACTACATTATCACACTGAGGCGGATTCTTATTTAGTGTTTTTGAAGAATTTGCTTTTTGCCGTATCCTTTTCGCAGTGTGGGACTGTTTCTGTTGTCCGGCACTGCTGGGAAGGGGTGCTGCTATGCGTGTCTTAGGCATTGTTTTTTCTCTAACTGGAGAATAATTTTTCCCTAACTGGGGCGGAATTTTTCTCTAACTGGGAAAAAATGCAGGTTTCTGGCATGCGATTGCTTCCTGTTGCTTTCGGCTATGGGATGGCATTTTCTGACTATTTTATTCATTCTTTAAAAACAACTCTTATGACGACTCAACCTTCTAACAATACTGTTTTCACATCGGTTCATCCCGATATTGTCAAGCGCACCAGCGTTTCTTCTCTGCTTCTCTCCGGTTTGATGCTGATTGTTGGCATCCTTTTGTTCATTGCTGTTTTTGTGATGGCGGACCATACTTCTACCATTGGTATGCTGCTTATGGTGTGTGGTACGGTTTTGATATTGGGGAGCGTTTTCCGTCTCTTCTGGAAATCCAAACATCTGATTTATTTGCCTACCGGCAGTGTGGCTAACGAGCGTAGCCTGTTTTTTGACTTGAAATACCTGAACAGCCTGTCTGACCTGCTCGATAATCTGTCGGCTGAGGTGACTGGCGTGAAGAGTGGTAGTAGCGGTAATGTGCGCATGGATGTGTTGATGACCAAAGACAGCAAGTTCGTAGCTGTGCAGTTGTTCCAGTTTGTTCCTTACACCTACACTCCTGTGACCGATGTGAAGTATTACACCGGAGCCGAGGCAGTCAAACTTTCTACCTGTTTGGCCAAGATGTGAATCAGGGTATTGCGATTCCCATCTTTTTCATCAGGAAGCAGGCATTCATGTTCTGTGCTACGCCGGGACGGAGCCGGTACGAGAAGGACAGTTCATTGTCCTTGATGTCGGCTTCGAAGCAGAAGTTGCGGATATCGTCGGGGTAGGCATCGGCCAGCGTACCCAGCAGCAGGTCGTGTGTGGCGATGATGCCGTTGGCTTGTAACGTCATGAACTGGCGGATGAGGGCGAGCGAACCTTTCTGCTTGTCCATTGAGTTGGTACCTTTCAGTATTTCGTCGAGGATGATGAAGAGTTCTTCGCCTGCCTGTAGTTTGTCGATGATGAGTTTCAGTCGTTTCAGTTCGGCGAAGAAATAGGATTCGTTGTCGCTGAGCGAGTCGCTGGTACGCAGGCTGGTGACGAGTCGGGCAGGGTAGAGTTGCAGTTCGCGGGCAAAGACCGGGGCACCGATGCAGGCCAGCAGGTAGTTCACACCGATGGTGCGCAGGTAGGTGCTCTTGCCTGCCATGTTGGCGCCGGTGATGATGATGAAGAATGGCCGCTTGGCTATGTCGATGTCGTTGCGCACGCAGCGGTCGCGGTGCATCAGCGGATGGCCCAGTGCGGTGCCGCGGAAGCAGAAGGGGCTGTCGGCGAAGGTGGGATAGACATAGTCGGGATGGTTGTAGGCAAAGGTACCCAGCGAGCAGAGGGCATCCATCTCTCCGATGGCGTTGAGCCAGCAGGGCAGTTCGGCGGCATGCTGTTCTTTCCAGGCTTCGATGCGCATGATTTGCCGCAGCTCCCAGAAGAAACAGCCGTTGAGCACGGCGTACATGAACATGTTGTTCCGCTGGTCCAGTTCGTTCATCAGCTTGCTAAGCTGGTGGATGGACTGCGAGGCCTTCCGCTGTTCACCGCCAATTTCCTCTTTGATGCTCTTCAGCAGCGGGGCTTGTACGTCCTGTTTGTCCATCAGCTTCAGCAGGTTGGCATAGGTGCCGAGTATCTGTAGCTTTTTGCCATAGACGGACTGTATCTTGGTGACTTTTCCCGTAAAGGCAAAACTGCCTACGACGAATGCCACCCAAATGCTTCCCCATACGGTGGCGGACAGCAGCCCGAAGACAACGGCCAGCAGGCACAGGACATTGATGCCTGTTACTAATGTGGGCAGCAGGCGCAGTGCTTTCCTCTTCCGGAAGATACTGGGGCTTTCGGCCCAGGCATGCAGTTCGTTTTCGTCGGCTTTCTTTCCTTTATAGAGCAGACCCAGTATGCGGAAGCGTTGTCTGAACATGGGTTCAGAAGCCAGTTCGCGTACGGCTTCCTGACGGCGGACAATCTCTTCGCGGTTTTCCAGATGCTTGTTCAGCCAGGAGGCCAGTCGGGCTTTGCCGGGTTGCGTACAGGTGCGGTTGATGTATTGGAACAGTGAATGTTGTCCGAAGACGTCGAGATCGAACGTATATAAGTGAGTGGGGTCGGCGTATTCGTCGCCGCCGTCGAAGGCCGAGGTGTCATAGTCCAGTGCGGCCAGTTCCTGCCGGTTCACTTCCACTTTCTTTTCCAGGTAGTCTTTGCGGGCAAACAGGCGGTTGTGACGCTTGATCAGGAGCAGGAAGGGGAGCATGGTGACAGCTACCACAGCGCAAAGTACGCTCCAGCTTTCGTCCCAAAAGTAAATCAGTCCGGCCACGCAGGCCACGAAAAGTACGACGCGCAGCGTCCCGATGCGGTAAATACGTTGTTGCACGCGGTTGAGTTCCTGCCCGGCCTCTTCTGCCTGAGTGCGGTAGCGGGCGGCTATCTGTTGAATGTTGTCCATGGGTTTGCTATGTTTTTTCGTGAGGGCAAAGATAAGAAAAGGTGGGGGCAGTGCCAAAAGAGTGTGTCAAATAAGGGAATCGCTTTCTTTAAATGCGTGATTACACAGAAATTCACGGGCTGTTTTTTTTATCTTTCTTTTGTACTCTCGCGTATCATTCCGTCCCTAAGAATCAGAGTAGGGCAGTCACCCGTTATATTTTTGATGCCACTCGGCATTATGCTTGCTGGGCTATCTTGTATATATTAATATTTATGAAAAAGGGACTTGCAATTTGATTGTGTTGGCATGAAATACGATATTTGAATGATTTGTTTAATTTAAGCACAAACGTATGAAGTTCGTATGGGCTCTGATATTGGTTGGCGGACTGCTTGTCATGGGGTGTGACGAGCCTTCGTCTTCGGGCGATTATTTTACGTGGCATATTGACCCGTCCGCTGCTCGGAAGATGGATCTGGCACAGATTGTGGACAGTATCTTTCTTGTCCCGTTAGAAACGAATGATAGCTGTCTGATCAAGGCAATTCGTGCAATTGAATATGCGGACGGGAAGTACTATGTGAACAATAATTTTACGGATATTCAGGTTTATGACAGTACGGGGCATTTCCTGTATGGCACAAGGAAACACTTCGGAATAGGCCCTGATGACTACTGGAATGTGTTGGGGGTTGCTTTGTTGCCTTGCGACACTATCGAATTGCTTGATGCCATGGCCAGGAAGATGCGCTATTTTGTCTATCCCGAAGGATTGGTGAAGTCCCGTCCACTACCTTCCGATCTGTTACCTGTGGGCGAGTATGCATGGATCAATCAGGATACGTGCGTGTTTGCGGGTAGCTCGGACGATGGCGGAGAGAACTTGCGGTTCTATTCCGAAAGCCGCAACGTATTTTTCAAGAAGACAGAGGACAGGCAGAACTTTTTGCTGATGAAAACTTCCAATTCTTTGCATCGGGTCAATGGCATCTTATATTATTCTCTGCCGTATCCTTCGAACGATCTTTATGTTTTCGACGAGAATCTGGAGCGGAAGAAAGTGCTTCAGTTGGATTTCGGGAGATATAATTTCTCCATGGACGATTTGCCGGAGGATATGGATGCGAAGAAAAGTTCGGATTATTTCTCTGCTCATACGGATGTAGTTTATCCTTATGCCAAATACATATCGGATGGTCTGTACATCGTCTTTTTCCAGTTTGAGGAACATTTTCATGTGGCTTGTTTGGACAAGGCTACGGGACGGGCTGTAGTGATGAGGAACGAGGTCGGAGGGAAACCCCAGTTGATGAATCCGGATTATGTGTGTGGCGACAAACTCTATTATGCCAGCCCGCCCGCTTACCTGCCTTATTTAGTGGATGAAGCCTTGATGAATCCGGCAGAAATAGCTAAAATGAAGTTTATAAAGGAAGATGATAATCCCATTCTGATTGTTTATAGAATGAAGACTGAATGAAGAAATTGGCTTGTTATATCAGTTGGATTCTTAAAACGCATATAACACTCCGCTTTCTGAGATAGCTATACGATCGTTCTTTTGTGAATTGATAAGGGTGCCATTGCTAATCTTGCAATATAAACACCCGCCCTCCCCCCCCCCGACTTACACGCTGTTTCCCTCAAGGTATTTGAGCTTTTTAATATATTTTAAGCCGGATGTTACATCATTGAAAGTATTTGTAACATGTTTCTTTGTCTGCGTCAGGGCAGGGGGCTATTTTTGTGCGTTCGTTACGGTTGGCTTTTTCAGTCGGGCGCGGGCGAAGAGAGTAGAAACATATACCTTAAAATTTAGTATGAATAGTATGAAAAGACTTGCATTTTATTTCTTGGCGGCAATGCTGGTGTGGACATTGCCCGGTTGTAGTGATGATCCTGAATTGGAAGAGAATACTCCGCCGGTTGTTACCGACGAACCGGACGATTCGGAAGAGCCTGATGAACCGGAGACCGGTGCCGATCCTAACTTTCACATCTATCTGTGTTTCGGACAGTCGAATATGGAGGGGTATGCCCGCACCGACTATACGGCTATCGAGCCGCAGGATCTGGAAGGAGTGGACGAGCGTTTCCGCATGATGGCTGTGGTGGAGGGTAACTGGAACCGCGTGCCGGGACAGTGGTACACGGCTGTACCGCCGTTGTGCCGTGCCGAAACGGGCTTGACACCTGTCGATTATTTCGGCCGCACGCTGGTGGCAGAAGATCCGGACATCAGGGTCGGAGTGATTGTGGTGGCTTTGGGCGGAGCAGGCATCGATGCTTTCGACAAGGACAATTATACCGATTACTACCAGAACGCTGACGCCTGGCAGCAGGGACTGATGAATGCTTACGGTGGCTGGCCTTACGGCAAGTTGGTCGAGATGGCGCGGCTGGCACAGCAGGAAGGCGTCGTTAAAGGCATTCTGCTGCATCAGGGCGAATCGAACAACATGCAGCAGGACTGGCCGGGCAAGGTGAAGAAGATATACGGTGACCTGTTGGCCGACTTGGGGTTGGAGGCTGCCGAGGTGCCCATCCTGGTTGGCGAAATGCTGCGTCAGGAGGAAGGCGGCCTTTGCTGGGGGATGAACAGCATCATAGCCACTGTGCCCGATGTGATACCTACTGCCCATGTGGTCTCTTCGGAAGGATGTACGGGGGTAGGCAATGCCGTAGAGCCTGCCGATGTGTTCCACTTCTCGCCCGAAGGATACCGGAAGCTGGGGCGCAATTATGCCGAAACGTTGTTGAAAGTGCAGCGGGGAGAGTGATTGCAGAAGCTTTGCAGAAGGGGAGATGCAGCCCGGGTGAAGTCCATGCCGGAAGGCGATACTCCCGTTCTGCTTGTTCTTGGAATGAAGACTGAAAGGGCAGATGCGTATCGCTGATGCGCAGGGAAAGAAAACGGGCTTTTCTTGTAAATTTTTGTCTTCTTCTTGCAGTTTTTTCTAAAATAAACTATCTTTAACACGGAAAACCGTTAACTAAAGATAGCCGATATATGAAGAAGAGGGTAGCATTAGGTATTTTGTTGTTGGGAATCCTGGGAGGTGCTCTGCCCTGCACGGCCCAGCAGATCATGTATGCCAACCTGAAGGAACTGCGTGAAGGGCAGGGTGACACGGTGACAACCCTGAAGGTGGAACGGCGCTCCATCAGCCAGATCTATCTGATGGGCGGTGCCGATTACCGCATCGAGACGGTGGACAATCGCGGCCTGAACCGTTACTTGCGCAAGCGCTGCTATGCCGTGCGCGTGGATACGGCGCTTTACGTCAACTGTCGCAAGATGCGGTATAAACGTTACCGCTTCGGCCAGTGGTATGCACCCGCCATGTGGGTGGGAGGGAAGATTTATTTCTCCGCACAACCCGTAGGACAGGCGGCCACCAGTACGCTGATGCCCGCCAATGCCGCCAAGTTGGGAGGCGAGGTAGGCGACGCCATTGCCGCTTCGGGACTTGTGCACGACCGTGTATATTACGAGCTCGACCCCGAGACGGGCCGTTCCGAATTTGTAGGCAAGGAGAAGATGCTGCAATTGCTGTCCGACTTTCCCGAACTGCGAGCCCGCTTCGAGGGCGAAACCAGCGAGTCGGCCGAAGTAATCGGTCGGTACCTGAAGATGATACAAACCAAAAACGAATCCTTATGATACAGCTACAAGATGTGCCCCGTGCCTACGCCTATTGTTTTGCAGGCCGGGACAAATGCCCCAAGTGTGCCACTTGCCTGCGCGCCATAGCCGCCCGTCTGCTCGAACAGAGCGAAGACCCGCAATCCCAGACCCTGCATACGGTCAACGCCTGCTACGTCGATCGGCTGCCCGACCTTTCCGCCTGTCCCCTCTACCGTCCTGATACGCCGGTACGCTTTGCCCGGGGAATGATGCACCTGTTCGACGAAGTTCCCGTGAAGCAGGCCACCGAAGTGCGTGCCCGCGTAGTGGGTTGTTTCTCGTGCGAACGCTATTTCTACCTCAGCCGCAGTGGCAAGCGGCTCATCACTCCCGAAGAACAACGCCGGATAGCAGCTGTCTTCCGCGACATGGGACTGGCCGCGGCACCCCGTTTCGACGGCTACGAGCAAGCCTTAGTCTGGTAATTCCCCTTGACCATACGGGGCGTTGTGTCCTGCCCGGCAGGACACAACGCTGCTGCATGCAGGTTGCAGTCCGACTGCAAGCCTGTGTGCAGTGTTACTGCAAGCTTGTTTGCAGCGTTACTGCAAAGCTGTTTGCAGCGGCTCTGCAACCTGTTTGCAGTAGTTCTGCAACCTGCTTGCAGCAACTCTGCAGCCTGTGTGCAGCAGCAGTGCAGCCGGGGCGCAGCGGTGTTGTTGCCTGTTCTCTTTCCCGTCCGCGCCGGCAGTTGTGCCGGTTGTCACCCGGAGTTGTTCTGCTATAGAGAGCCTTTCTGTAGCCCAAAAACAGCTGTGATGTAACGTATATATAAGTATATGTAACGTATTCATAAGGTCTGTTTGTCCGAAAGATGTTATTTTTGTAACCAGATTAACTAAAAAATGCCATGAAATACATTTCTACCTTATTCCTGTTATTATGGATGTCGGTATGGTCCGTGCAGGCCGCCGACCGGTTTGTCACCTTTGCTCCGTCCGAAGACGGCCTTACCCTTTACGCCGCCGGCAGTGCGACGCCCGCCATCTGGTGTAGCGACGACGACCACAAGGGCGTACTGATGGCCGTGGAAAACCTGCAGGCCGACTTCGAAAAAGTCGTTGGGGTGAAGCCCGGCAGAGTTACTGCCGCTGCTGCCGGCGTGAAGATCATCATCGGCTCGGCCGACAAAAGTCCCCTCATCAAGCAACTGATAAAAGCCAAGAAGTTAGACAAGAAACAGCTGGAAGGCGCCCGCGAGAAATACATCATCACCACCCTCCACGCACCCCTTGAGGGCATCGAAGGCGACGTGCTGCTCATTGCCGGCAGCGACAAGCGCGGCACCATCTACGGCATCTACGAACTGTCGCGCCAGATGGGCGTATCGCCCTGGTACTGGTGGGCCGACGTGCCCGTACCGACCCGCGAGGCAGTCTGCGTCCGTCCCGGCGTCTATACCGACGGTGAACCTGCGGTGACCTATCGCGGCATCTTCCTGAACGACGAGGCACCCTGCCTGACCGGATGGGTGAAGCACGCCTTCGGCACCAATTACGGCGGACACGAATTCTACGGAAAGGTGTTCGAACTCATTCTCCGTCTGCGCGGCAACTTCCTGTGGCCTGCCATGTGGAGCTGGGCTTTCTATGCCGACGACCCCGAGAACGGCAAGTTGGCTGACGAAATGGGCGTCATCATCGGCACCTCGCACCACGAACCGATGGCACGCAACCACCAGGAGTGGGCACGCAAGCGCAAGGAGTACGGTGCCTGGAACTATTCGACCAATAAAGAAGTCATCGACCAGTTCTTCCGCGAGGGCATCGAACGCATGAAAGGTACCGAAGACGTGGTGACCATCGGTATGCGTGGCGACGGCGACGAAGCCATGAGCGAGGACACCAACGTGAAACTGCTCGAAGACATTGTCAGCAACCAACGCCGCATCATTAAGGAAGTCACCGGCCGACCCGCCAAGGAGACGCCACAGGTATGGGCGCTCTACAAGGAAGTGCTCGACTATTACGATAAGGGTATGCGCGTGCCCGACGACGTCATCATGCTGCTTTGCGACGACAACTGGGGCAACGTACGCCGTCTGCCCAATGCCGAAGAACGCAAGCATCCTGGTGGCTTTGGCATGTACTACCACGTGGACTACGTAGGCGCTCCCCGTAATACGAAATGGCTGAACGTGACCCCCATCCAAGGCATGTGGGAACAGCTCCACCTGACTTATGAGTACGGTGTGGACAAACTCTGGGTGCTCAACGTGGGCGACCTCAAGCCGATGGAATATCCCATCACCCTCTTCCTCGACATGGCCTGGAATCCGCTGGCCTATACCGCCGAGAACTTCATGCAGCATCCCCGCCATTTCTGCGCTCAGGCCTTCGGCGAGGAGCAGGCCGACGAGGCTGCCCGCATCCTCAACCTCTACAGCAAGTACAACGGTCGCGTGACCCCCGAGATGCTCGACGCCCGTACCTACAACCTCGCTACGGGCGAATGGAAGCAGGTGGCCGACGACTATGCCCGCCTTGAGGCCGAAGCCCTGCGTCAGTACCTCACGCTGGCTCCTGCCTACCGCGACGCTTACAAGCAACTGATACTTTTCCCCGTGCAGGCCATGTCCAACCTCTACGAAATGTACTACGCCCAGGTCATGAACCACAAGCTCTATGCCGAAGGCAATCCTGAGGCGAATGCCTGGGCCGACAAGGTGGAGCAGACCTTTGCACGCGACAAGGCTCTGACCGACGACTACAACAACGTGATGTCCGGCGGCAAGTGGAAGAACATGATGATACAGAAACACATCGGCTACCGCTCGTGGAACGACAACTTCCCCGCCGACCGCCTGCCCGAAGTGTTCCGCATCGCCGAGCCCGAGAAGGCCGTAGGCGGCTACGTCTTTACGGGTGCCGACGGTTATGTAGCCATGGAGGCTCCCCACTTCTTCGAGTGCCGGGCCGCCGAAGGCACTTCGTGGAAGGTGATTCCCGACATGGGTCGCACGCTGGGCGGCGTCACGCTGATGCCCTATACCGTGCCCGTGGCCGGTTCGTCCCTCTCTTATAAGATGAAGTTGCCCGAAGAGGCCCGCGACCTGAAGCAGGTGAAGGTCATTGTGGTCGTGAAGTCCACCTTGGCCTTCCAGGACGTTGAGGGTCACAAATACACCGTTGGCTTCCGCGGCGGTAACGAAGAAACCGTCAACTTCAACCACAACCTGAACGAACTGCCCGAGAACGTTTACTCCGTCTTCTACCCCACCGTGGCCCGCCGCGTGATTGAGAAGGAAGTGACGCTCACTCTGCCCGCCTCGTCCGACGGCACTTATACGCTCGACTTCAAGCCGCTTCACCCCGCCGTGGTGTTGGAGAAGATTGTCGTCGATCTGGGTGGTTACTGCAAGTCCTACCTGTACATGAACGAGTCGGAGTGTACGCGGAAGTAATTGTATTGATAAACGTTATAAATAATTTCTATTGAATTGGTAAAATGAAAAAATATATATTTCTTTTTCTAGGTTTTTTGGTAGGAGTTATTCAGGCACAGGACATCCCATTCGTGTACGATGTGGAGAATACGGGTGCTTCGTTCCCTTCTCCGGTACTTCCCGAACCGGAACAGCTTCCGGTGGTGAAACAGTTGCCCAATCCCTTTATGTGGTCCGATGGCAGTGGGTGTATCGCTGGCTTTGCCGACTGGAGCCGGCGGCGGGCCGAGATAGGAGCCGAGATCCAGCATTACGAAATCGGTCGGAAGCCTGTAGTGCCCCGCGAGTGCATTCGGGTCGAACTGGCGGACGATACTTTGCGTGTCACCGTCACAGTGGGCGATGAAGCCCTGACACTTGTTTCCCCGATTCTCTATCCCGAGGGCGATGGCCCCTTCCCGGCCATTATCGGCATCGGGCGAGGTTCGGGCAGTCTGCCTTCCGAACTGTTCAGTCGTCGTAACATCGCACAGATAACGTTCGATTTCCGTCAGGTGATGTCGCACACACAGACCCGCGGTCAGGAGCCCATCAACCGCCTTTATCCCGACCAGACGGAGATGGGGGCGTATGCTGCCTGGTCGTGGGGCATCAGTCGGCTTATCGACGGACTGGAACAGTTGGGAGACCGTAGCCGCATCGACCTGAAGCATCTGGCCGTATCGGGTTGTTCGTTTGCCGGAAAAATGGCGTTGTTTGCCGGCGCCTTCGACGAGCGCATCGCTCTGACCATAGCCCAGGAACCCGGTGGGGGAGGGGCTGCCGCCTGGCGTGTATCCGAAACGTTGGGCGAGGTCGAGACACTGGGACGCACCAGTCATGCCTGGTTCATGGAGAGCATGTTTCGGTTTAAGGAAGAGAATGTCAACCGTTTGCCTTTCGACCACCACGAACTGTGTGCCATGGTGGCACCGCGCGCCCTGCTCGTACTGGGTAACCCCGACTATAAGTGGCTGGCCGATGAGTCGGGCTACGTATCCTGTCGTGCTGCCCGCAAGGTGTGGGAACGGTTTGGAATAGCCGATCGCATGGGCTTCTCCATCGTAGGCAGTCATCCGCACTGCATGCTTCCCCGGGAACAGTATCCCGAGGTAGAGGCTTTTATCGACAAGTTTCTGCTGGGCAAGCCGGCTGATACGACGGTGCTGAAAGCGCCTTTGTTCGAGAAGGTGGATTGGGAGAAGTGGGTCGCCTGGTAGGTGGAATTGTCATTGCTCGGGGTTGTTATTCTTTCCTTTTGATAAATATTCCCCCTCTTTCATTGGGTATTTCCGGATTAATTGCTATATTGCAACACGAATCAGCCATAGACGGTTGACACTTTGTAAATCCTTAACCTATCATAGTATGGAAATAACCCTGAGCAAGACATTGCCGCCCTATCCCAGTTTTGTGGAGGGCATCCGGCGGGCGCCGGACCGTGGCTATACACTTACTCCCGCGCAGACAGCCACGGCATTGAAGAATGCGCTGCGCTATATCCCTGAAGAACTGCATGAGACCCTGGCTCCCGAGTTCCTGGAAGAGCTTCGTACCCGTGGACGCATCTATGGCTACCGTTATCGTCCTCAAGGCGATCTGAAGGCCAAGCCGATTGACGAATACAAGGGGAACTGTATCGAAGGGAAAGCCTTTCAGGTGATGATCGACAACAACCTTTGCTTCGACATTGCCCTCTATCCTTACGAACTGGTTACCTACGGTGAGACGGGCCAGGTGTGTCAGAACTGGATGCAGTACCGGCTCATCAAGCAATACTTAGAGGTGCTGACGCAGGACCAGACGCTCGTCATCGAGAGCGGGCATCCGCTGGGGCTGTTCAAGTCGAAGCCCGAAGCGCCCCGCGTCATTATTACCAACGCCCTGATGGTAGGCCTGTACGACAACCAGCAAGACTGGCATACCGCCATGCAGATGGGCGTGGCCAACTACGGTCAGATGACGGCCGGCGGCTGGATGTACATCGGTCCGCAGGGCATCGTACACGGCACGTTCAACACCCTGCTCAATGCCGGGCGCCTGAAATTAGGCATCCCGCAGGACGGCAACCTGGCAGGCCGCCTCTTCGTCTCTTCGGGACTGGGCGGCATGAGTGGCGCACAGCCCAAGGCCGCCGAAATGGCCGGAGCGGCAGCCATCATAGCCGAGGTGGACGCTTCGCGCATTGAGACGCGCCACCGACAGGGTTGGGTAGGGCATGTCACTTCCTCCCTCCCCGAAGCATTTGCCTTGGCCGATGAGGCCATGCAGCGGAAACAAGCCGTTTCCATCGCCTACCACGGCAATGTTGTCGATCTGCTGGAGTATGCCGCTACTCACAACATCCGCATCGACCTCCTGTCCGACCAAACCTCTTGCCATGCCGCTTACGACGGCGGCTACTGTCCCGCAGGCATCACCTTTGCCGAACGCACCGAGTTACTTCATAAAGATCCGGCCGCATTCCGCCGCCTGGTGGACGCCTCGCTGAAGCGACACTTCGAGGTTATCCGAACGTTGGTGGACCGCGGTACGTATTTCTTCGACTACGGCAACTCGTTCATGAAGGCCGTTTTCGACGCAGGCGTCACCGAGATAGCCCGCGGCGGAGACGACAAGAACGGTTTCATCTTCCCCAGTTACGTGGAGGACATCATGGGCCCCGAACTGTTCGATTACGGTTACGGTCCCTTCCGCTGGGTATGTCTGAGCGGCAAGCACGAGGACCTGATCAAGACCGACCGTGCCGCCATGGAGTGCATCGACCCCACCCGCCGCGGACAGGATAGGGACAACTATAACTGGATTCGCGATGCCGAGAAGAATAACCTCGTAGTGGGCACCCAGGCCCGTATCCTCTACCAGGATGCAGAGGGACGCATGAAGATAGCACTGCGGTTCAACGAGATGGTGCGCCGTGGCGAGGTAGGTCCCATCATGCTGGGGCGCGACCACCACGACGTCAGCGGCACCGACTCGCCCTTCCGTGAGACGGCCAACATCAAGGACGGCAGTAACGTCATGGCCGACATGGCCGTACAGTGCTTTGCCGGCAACTGTGCCCGCGGCATGAGCCTCGTAGCCTTGCACAACGGTGGCGGCGTAGGCATCGGCAAAGCCATCAACGGTGGTTTCGGCATGGTGTGCGACGGCAGCGAGCGGGTGGACCGGATTCTGCGCTCGGCCATGCTGTGGGACGTGATGGGCGGTGTAGCCCGCCGTTCGTGGGCCCGCAATCCGCACGCCATGGAGACCAGCGAGACCTTCAACCGCACCCATGAAGACGGCTATCACATCACGATGCCCTATCTGGCGGATGAGGAGCTGATAAATAGTTTGGCGGGCCTCACCCCTGGCCCCTCTCCCAAGGAGAGGGGAGAATAAATGCCTTCTTACCTGAATAGAAATATTAATCACTTTTCCCTTTTCCGCTCTTTCCTTTCCCCCCTCTCCTTGGGAGAGGGGCGGGGGTGAGGACGGAAAGGCTTATAAATAATGTATATGAACAGAATTATGGAATGCGTCCCCAACTTCAGCGAAGGACGCGACTTGCAGAAGATTGACCAGATTGTAGCTCCGTTCCGTGCACGTGCCGGTGTGAAACTGCTTGACTATAGCAACGACGAAGACCACAACCGCCTGGTAGTGACCGTCGTGGGCGAACCCGAACCCTTGCGCGACGCAGTCATCGAAGCCATCGGCGTGGCAGTAGAACTGATTGACCTGAACCACCACCAAGGACAACACCCGCGTATGGGTGCCGTCGATGTGGTTCCTTTTATCCCTATCAAGGGCGTGACGATGGAAGAGGCCATTGCCCTGTCGCGCGAAGTCGGCGAGGAAGTGGCCCGTCGCTACCAGCTGCCCGTCTTCCTGTACGAGAAGTCGGCCACGGCTCCCCACCGCGAGAACCTGGCAGCCATCCGTAAAGGCGAGTTCGAAGGTATGGCCGAGAAGATACACCAACCCGAATGGCATCCCGATTACGGTCCGGCCGAGCGTCACCCCACCGCTGGTACTGTGGCCATCGGAGCACGCATGCCGTTGGTGGCCTACAACATCAACCTTTCCACACCCAGCCTGGAGATTGCCCACGACATTGCCAAGAAGATACGTTTCATCGGCGGCGGCCTGCGCTACTGCAAGGCGATGGGAGTAGAGCTGAAGGACCGCGGCATCACGCAGGTGTCCATCAACATGACCGACTATACCCGCACTGCCCTCTACCGTGCCTTCGAGCTGGTACGTATCGAAGCACGTCGTTACGGCGTGAGCATCGTGGGTAGTGAGATCATTGGCTTGGTGCCGATGGAAGCCCTGATTGATACCGCCTCCTACTACTTGGGATTGGAGAATTTCTCGATGCAGCAGGTACTGGAAGCACGCATTATGGAGTAAAGACAAGGAGTTATGAGCGAAAACCTGATTATATTCGATGCCCGTGTAGTGACCCCAATGGGATTTGCCGCCCGCAAGGGAGCAGAGATGGGCGAGTTGCTGGTGATGGACCACGCCACCATCGAGGTGACCGATGGCGTCATCACCTATGTGGGTCCCAACCGCGGCGAGAACCGCGACGGGTACTATCAGCACTACTGGCACTACAACGCCCGCGGCCGCTGCGTGCTGCCCGGCTTTGTCGATTCGCACACGCACTTCGTCTTCGGAGGCGAGCGGGCCGACGAGTTCTCGTGGCGGCTGAAAGGCGAAAGCTACATGAGCATCATGGAGCGGGGCGGCGGCATTGTCAGCACCGTGAAGGCCACCCGAGCCTCCAACTTCATACGCCTGCGCGCCAAGGCCGAAGGTTTCCTGAAGCAGATGAACGCCATGGGCGTGACAACCGTGGAGGGCAAGAGTGGCTATGGACTGGACAAAGAGACGGAACTGATGCAGCTTCGCATCATGCGCAGCCTGAATGGCGACGAGCACCGCCGGGTGGACATCGTTCCCACCTTTCTGGGTGCCCACGCCGTACCGCAGGAGTATGCCGGACGCACCGACGACTACATCGACTTCCTCATCCGCGAGGTGATGCCCTGTGTAGCCGAGGCCGGGCTGGCCGAGTTCTGCGACGTCTTCTGTGAGCAGGGAGTTTTCTCCATCGAACAGTCGCGCCGATTGCTGCTCGCCGCCCGCGGAATGGGCTTCGACCTGAAGCTGCATGCCGACGAGATAGTGCCTTTGGGCGGTGCCGGATTAGCAGCGGAACTGTCTGCCACCTCGGCCGACCACCTGCTGCATGCTTCCGATGCCGACATCCGTGCCATGGCCGAGAAAGGAGTCGTAGCTACGCTGCTTCCCCTGACTGCCTTTGCACTGAAGGAACCCTACGCCCGCGGTCGTGCCATGATAGATGCAGGTTGTGCCGTAGCCCTGGCCACCGACCTGAACCCCGGCAGCTGCTTCTCGGGTTCCATCCCACTGACGTTTGCCTTAGCCTGCATCTATATGCAGATGAGTATCGAAGAAGCCATCACGGCCCTCACCCTGAACGGTGCCGCCGCGCTGAACCGTGCCGGTTCGATAGGCAGCATCGAAGTGGGCAAGAAGGGCGACTTGGTGGTGCTGAACACCGACAATTACCATTTCCTGCCCTATTACATCGGCATGAACTGCGTGATTGCGACCATCAAGGAAGGAGTGATTTATCCCTCCTGACCTGCTTCATAAAGCAATGTGTCCGGCTGTGACCGAAGGTAAGAACCGGTAGCTTTTCCTGACAGTCTTGTGCCCTTTCCACCTCGCTATACGACCGAGGGGGCCTAAGTATAGGACTGAGGGTATCTAAGTATAGGACTGAGACCCCCTCTCTATACGACTGAGAGGGTCTAAATATAGAACTCTGATAGTCAGCGGTTTACAAAAAGGCTTGCTGATGGTTATAAAAAGTTACATTTACCCGTCGGTCCCGCCATTCGGACACCCGAAAAAACAGAAGTAAAACCTTAAAATCAGAATATCATGTTAGTCGATTTAACCGTAAAAGAGTTTTTGAGTAAAGTAGCCGGCAACGACCCCGTGCCCGGCGGTGGCAGTGTGGCTGCCTTGTGTGGTGCCATCGCCTCGTCCTTAGCCGCCATGGTGGCCAACCTGACCCTCGGCAAGAAGAACTACGAAGCCTGCCAGGAGCAGATGCAGCACATCGCCGCGCTGGCAGCGGAACGGAAGGACGTTTTCGTGGCCGATATCGACCGCGACTCCGAAGCCTACGACCGTGTGTTTGCCTGCTTCAAGATGCCCAAGGCTACCGATGAGGAGAAGAGTGCCCGCAGCGCCGCCATCCAGGAGGCCACGAAGCACGCCGCTTTAGTGCCGATGCAGGTGGCGCGCAACGCTTACGAGCTGATGAGCGTCATCGTGGAAGTGGCCCATCACGGCAACCGCAACGCCGTGACCGATGCCTGCGTGGCCATGATGACTGCCCGCAGCGCCGTGCTGGGCGCACTGATGAACGTGCGCATCAACTTAGGCTCGCTGAAGGACAAGGAGTTTGCCCTGAGCCTGCAGGACGAGGCCGACGAACTGGAACGCCAGGCCCTGCTGAAAGAGAAAGCATTGTTGGACGAAATAAACCGGGAGCTGCGAGTATGAACAACGTGTATTATGTAGGGTCGGGCGACCTGACCTTCGAACTGATCGAGCGAATCATCAACGAAAACCTGAAACTGGAACTGGCTCCGGAAGCCAAGCTGCGCATCCAGCGCTGCCGCGACTATCTGGACCGGAAGATTGCCGAATCCGACGTACCCCTGTACGGCATTACCACCGGCTTCGGCTCGCTGTGCAACAAGAACATTTCGCCCGACGAACTGGGCACCCTGCAGGAAAACCTCATCAAGAGCCATGCCTGCAGCGTGGGCGAGGAGATAAGGCCCGTTATCGTGAAACTGATGATGCTGCTCAAGGCACATGCCCTGTCGCTGGGGCACAGCGGCGTGCAGGTCATCACCGTGCAGCGCATCCTCGACTTCTTCAACAACGACGTCATGCCCATCGTCTATGACCGCGGATCCTTGGGCGCTTCGGGCGACCTGGCACCGCTGGCCAACCTCTTCCTGCCCCTCATCGGCGTGGGCGACGTCTATTACAAAGGCAAGAAACGCGAAGCCATCAGCGTGCTCGACGAGTTCGGCTGGGAGCCCGTCCACCTGATGAGCAAGGAAGGACTGGCGCTGCTCAACGGCACCCAGTTCATGAGCGCCAACGGTGTGTTCGCCATCCTCAAGGCCCGGCGCCTCAGCAAGAAGGCCGACCTCATCGCCGCCCTGTCGCTCGAAGCCTTCGACGGGCGCATCGACCCCTTCATGGACTGCATCCAGCAGATACGCCCTCACCAGGGACAGATAGAGACAGGCGCAGCCTTCCGCACTCTGTTGGAGGGCAGCGAGCTCATCGCCCGGCCCAAACAGCATGTGCAAGACCCTTATTCGTTCCGTTGCATTCCGCAGGTGCACGGCGCCACCAAGGACGCCATCCGCTACGTGTCGTCGGTGTTGCTCACCGAAATCAACTCGGTGACGGACAATCCCACCATCTTCCCCGACGAGGACTGCATCATCTCCGGTGGTAACTTCCACGGTCAGCCGCTGGCCATCTCGTACGATTTCCTGGGTATCGCCCTGGCCGAGTTAGGCAACATCTCCGAGCGACGCATTGCCCAGCTCATCATGGGCCTGCGCGGGTTGCCCGAGTTCCTTGTGGCCAATCCGGGGTTGAACTCCGGCTTCATGATACCGCAGTATGCAGCCGCCTCGATGGTCAGCCAGAACAAGATGTACTGCTACGCCGCCAGCAGCGACTCCATCGTGTCGAGCAACGGGCAGGAGGACCACGTCAGCATGGGCGCCAATGCCGCCACCAAGCTCTTCCGCATCATGGACAATCTGGAGCACATCCTCAGCATCGAGCTGATGAACGCCGCGCAGGGTATCGAGTTCCGCCGTCCGCTCAAGACGTCGCCCCTGCTGGAACGCTTCCTGCACGAGTACCGCAAGGAAGTGCCTTTTGTGAAAGACGACATCGTGATGTACAAGGAAATTCACAAAACCGTCGCGTTCCTGAACCGGACGAAGTTTGATTACTGAATGATATATTTTTTATTAATCTTTTGACGATAGAAAGAAAACTCACTTTTTATATTGAGTTTTCTTTCTATCTTTGCTTCGTTTAATTTTCAACATGGAATCCATAGTAATGGGTTTGTACAGAGAGAGAGCATCGATATGGAAGAAAATACGAAGAATCCTGCCCCGCGGGCTGAACTGAAAAAACGAATCATCGACAGTTCGCTCGAGGCATTTACAAAACATGGCATCAAGAGTATCACGATGGACGAGATAGCCTCCTCGTTGGGCATCTCGAAACGTACCCTCTACGAGGTGTTTTACGATAAGGAGACACTGCTGGAAGCATGCGTGCTTCGCCGCCAGGAAATGGAGGAACAGTACCTGAAGGAGGTACAGGCCGTAGCCGGCAACGTGTTGGAAGTGATCTTGAAGCTTTTCCAGTACAGCATCGAGCAGTTTCATGCCACCAATAAGAAATTTTTTGAGGACATAAAGAAGTATCCGCGGGTGGCTGAGCTGATGATGAACCGTCACAACCGCAACTCGGAAGAGGCCATCCGTTTCTTCGAGGAAGGCGTTTCGCAAGGTCTCTTCCGCGATGATGTCAATTTTGAGATCATGAGCCTGCTTGTACGCGAACAGCTGGACTTGCTGATGAACACGGACATTTGTCAGAAGTATTCGTTCCTCTCTGTTTACGAAACAATTATGTTTACTTATCTGCGTGGCATCTCGACCATCAAAGGGGCGCAGGTCTTGGAAAACTTTATCTGTGAATATCGTAGAAACAAGCGATAACGTTTCCTGCATTTTTCGTACTTTTGCCCTCCTCTAAAAAGTAAGTATGAAAAAGAGTGTTTTGCGATATACGGGCATTTGGATTTTTCTTGTATTAGGCGGGTTGCTGCTGATGCACCTGCTGCCCGGGCTGACGATTGGTGGGCATAAGCTGAGGCGGGTCGATCTGCTGAGCGATGTGCGTCCGCCTGCTGCTCCGGTCGAAGAACCCGATACGCTGCTGCCTCCGCCGCCCAAGCCGAAGCCGGCCTTTGTCGATACGTGCCGTACGGGCATGACCTGCATCGAAGACTACAGCGATTCCGCCATGCGTGGCATGGCTCCTTTCTACCGGGCACTGGACGAATTGTTGTCCCGCTCGCGTCGGGTGGTGCGCATCGCCTACTTCGGCGATTCCTTTATCGAAGGCGACATCCTGACTGCCGATCTGCGCGAGATGCTTCAGCGCAAGTACGGTGGCCGTGGGGTAGGTTTTGTGCCCATCACTTCCATCGTCAGCGGGTTCCGCCCCACCGTACGCCATACCTTTGGCGGTTGGGAAAGCCATTCGGCAATGGACTCGGTGGCTTTCGACAAGAGCCGGCAGGGTATCTCCGGCCATTACTTCATTCCCGGTCCCAGCGCCTATGTCGAGCTGAAGGGGCAGAGCAGATATGCCTCTCTGCTGGATACGTGTCGGCGTGTCTCCATCCTGTTCTATAATAAGGGCGAAACCACCATCACGGTGCGTGTCAACCGCAACGAACCCGTTACTGAAACCTTTCAGCCTACCGGCAGTCTGCAGGCGATGACCGTAGAAGGCCGCATCGGGTCGGTCCGCTGGACGGTGGATCGGGCCGACTCTACGCTGTTCTACGGAGCAACGATGGATGGCGACGCGGGCATTGCGGTAGATAATTTCTCGCTGCGCGGTACGTCGGGACTCTCTCTGCGCTCCATACCGATGCATACGCTGCGCGAATTTGACCGCGAACGCCCGTACGACCTCATTGTTCTTCAGTACGGGCTGAATGTGGCTACCGAGCTTGGCAGGAATTACGATAAATACATAGCCGGCATGCATACCGCGCTGGAGCACCTGAAGGAAGCCTTTCCGCAGGCCGGCATCCTGATTGTGGGCGTGGGCGACCGCGACTACAAGACCGAAGAAGGCGAGTTGAGAACCATGCCGGGAGTAAAGAACCTGATGCGTTATCAGCAGAATCTGGCGGCCGATGCCGGCGTGGCATTCTGGAATCTGTTCGAGGCCATGGGTGGCGATGGCAGCATGGCACGACTGGTGGAGGCGAAACCTGCAATGGCCAATTACGACTATACACACATCAACTTCCGCGGCGGAAAGCATCTGGCAAAATTGCTGTACGAAGCGCTGGTTTACGGAAAGGAACAGTATGACAGGAGGCGTGCTTATGAAGAAATGGAACCTTGACAAGGTGTCGGCAGGATGGCGACATGTGCTGTGCTGCCTGGTGTGGATGCTGATGGCTGCGCAGGCCGTGCAGGCACAGGATGCGGTTCCGCTTTGCCCCATGCCGGACAGGGTGACGGCAGGTTCCGATACGTTGCCGGTCTGCTCCATGCGTGCCGATACCATTGCTCTGCCGCGGCTGACGTATCCGGCTGCTTTCCGGCAGTTGGCCGACAACGTACTGACCGACAGTCTGGGCGTCCTCGACCCGATCTGGGAGCAGTTGAGGCTGCGTCACTTGGGCGTCGTGACGGACACGTTGCGCATCGTCCACGTGGGCGACAGCCATATCCGCGGACATATCTTCCCACGCACGGTAGGCGAAGCGATGCAGCGCGATTTTGGTACGGTCAGTTATACCGACGTCGGCATTAACGGGGCGTTTTGCGTCACCTTTACCCGTCCCGACCGTATAGACCAGATAGCCGAGCTGCATCCGGACATGCTGATACTGTCGTTCGGTACCAACGAGAGCCATAACCGTCGATACAACTCCATGACTCACTACAGGCAGATAGATGACCTGGTGCGTATGCTGCGCGAACGTTTGCCCGAGGTGCCCATGCTGATGACGACCCCTCCCGGCTCGTACGAAAGCTTCCGCCAAAGCCGGCGCCGTCGTACCTATAAGATCAATCCCCGTACCGATAGGACCGTGCAGACCATCCGCCGCTATGCCGACGACAACGGTCTGGCCGTCTGGGACCTGTACAATATTGCAGGAGGTGTCAGACGCGCCTGCCTGAACTGGCAGGAGGCCGGCCTGATGCGCCCCGACCATGTGCACTATTTGCCCGAGGGCTATCGTCTGCAGGGCGAGATGCTGTATCAGGCTCTGCTGAAGGCTTACAACGATTATTGCATGGGGATGAGATAAGATTTGATAAAACTCTAAATTCAGTTGTTCTATGGATGATTTGTTTTCCTGGCTCCATATCGACGTGACGCGTTTGCGCGATGTCTTTGTGTACGATCCGCATTCGCCGATGATCTTCAGCAGTGGCATTTTTCTCTGGCTGTTTGCGGCCTTTATCGTCGTCTATCTGCTGTTGCAGCGTCGTGCGACGGCCCGGCTGATGTTTGTCACGTTGTTCTCGTATTATTTCTATTATAAAAGCAGCGGTACCTATTTCTTTTTGCTGGCCGTCGTCACCGTAAGCGACTTCCTGCTTGCCCTGCTGATGGAACGTACGGTGACCCGCTGGAAACGCAAGCTGTGGGTGGTCGTCAGTCTGTGTGTCAACTTGGGCTTGCTGTGCTACTTCAAATACACCAACTTCCTGCTCGAATGCTGGGCATCGCTGACGGGCGGCACCTTCTCCATGCTGGACATCTTCCTGCCTGTGGGCATTTCGTTTTTCACCTTCCAGTCGCTGAGCTACACCATCGATGTGTATCGGCGCGAGATAAAGCCGCTCACCAATTTGCTCGATTACGCATTCTATGTATCCTTCTTCCCGCAATTAGTGGCGGGTCCCATTGTGCGTGCCCGCGACTTTATCCCGCAGATCCGCCGTCCGTTGTTTGTTTCCAACGAGATGCTGGGGCGCGGCATCTTTCTGATAGTGAGCGGCTTGTTTAAGAAGGCGGTGATATCCGATTATATCAGCGTCAACTTTGTAGAGCGCATTTTCGATAACCCTACGCTCTATTCGGGGGTAGAGAACCTGATGGGGGTATATGGCTATGCGTTGCAAATCTATTGCGACTTTTCGGGCTATAGCGATATGGCGATAGGAATAGCCTTGTTGCTTGGTTTCCATTTCAATATCAACTTTGATTCGCCCTATAAATCGGCCTCGGTCACCGAGTTCTGGCGCCGTTGGCACATCTCACTGTCCAGCTGGCTGCGCGACTATCTGTACATCTCGCTTGGAGGCAACCGGAAGGGGAAGGTGCGGCAGTACGTCAACCTGATTATTACCATGTTTCTGGGTGGGCTGTGGCATGGTGCTTCCTGGAACTTTGTGCTGTGGGGGGTGCTCCACGGTGTGGCCTTGGCGGTGCATAAGTTCTGGATGTCGCTGACGGGGCGCAAGAAGGGGGAGCAGAGTCATGGCATCCGGCGTTTCTTCGGGGTGGTCGTCACTTTCCACTTCGTCTGTTTCTGCTGGATCTTCTTCCGCAATGCCGACTTCGCTACGTCGGTCGATATGCTTCGTCAGATTTTTACCGTTTTCCGTCCGCAACTGTTGCCGCAGCTGCTGGCCGGCTATTGGGAAGTGTTTGCCCTGATGGGGCTGGGATATGTGCTGCACTTCCTGCCCGACAGCTGGGAACGTGCCTGTACAAAAACAGTCATCCGCCTCCCCCTGTTGGGAAAGGCGGTACTGATGATTGCACTGATTTATTTGGTCATTCAGATGAAGAGTTCGGATATTCAGCCCTTCATTTATTTCCAGTTCTGATCTGTCGCTATCAGTCTATTTCTATCTCGTCGAGGAAGAGGAAGGCGGGATTGCCTGCTCCGTTGTGTCCCTTGGGCAATACGGCAGGTCTCAGGGTGAGTTGTACATAGCGTGTCCGTACGGGGGCGAAGTCGATGCTGTAGTCTTCGATGCCTCTTGTATCGGGTGCAGTCTTCACGGGGAATGTTTTGGTGGCTATTTCGCGGTACGACTGTCCGTCGTCGGAGATGGCTACGTGCATCTCGCTGCATCCCATGATCCAGTCGCCCAAAGATACGAAGGCATGAGTTTCGGCACGTCTGATTTCGTCTCCGTTTGTTCCTAAGTCGATCACAGCCGTGATGTCTCCGCCGATGAAACCGAGCCATTCGCCCGAGGCAAAGTTGTCACTGCCCCGTTGTCCGTCAACCAGCATGGAGGCTCCCGCATACGTATATTTCGGAGATGGCTGTATGCCGGTCAGCTGAATAGGGCAGAGTGTGGCCTTGTTGAAGAAGAAATCGCGCTGCAGCACTTTGCTATCGTTTCCGTCCGCACGGATGGCGATGGCTTTCAGTTGGGTTGTCTGATCGATGCTGATGCCTGCCGTGTCGTATGGCTGGGAGGTCTCGTTGGGTTGGCTGCCGTCGAGGGTATAGTAAATAGGGGCATTGTCAACGGTGTTCAAGGTGATCAGGGCTGATTTCTTTGAGGCTTTTCCGGTTGGGGCAGGTGAGATTTCGGCCCGGATGTCGAAGATGTGTTTGGCATAGTTCAGTCCGTCTCTTTGATAAAGTTGGATAAGAGAGAGTAGACGTTTTACAAAGTCATTGTAATCTTTCTTCTCAGGTTGTGTCCACTGTACTTCGGCAAGGGCGGCCATGCGCGGAAGCACCATGTACTCTACCTGTTCGGGTGACAGTATGTATTCGGTCCACAAGTTGGCCTGTGCTCCCAGAATGTGTTTCTTCTGTTGGTCGTTGAGGCCCTCAGTGGGTTCAAGACTATATACTTTTTCTACCGGAACATATCCTCCGATGGCATCGTAAGGTTCGTTGGCCTTGTCGGTGCTTTGGAAGTAATCGAAGTAGCAATAGGTGTTCGGAGTCATGATGACGTCGTGTCCCATCTGGGCCGCTTTGATGCCTCCTGCACTGCCTCTCCACGACATGACGGTGGCGTTGGGGGCTATGTCGCCTTCCAGAATTTCGTCCCATCCGATGATTTGTCTTCCTTTCTCATTCAGGAACTTCTCGATGTGTGCCATGCAATAGCTTTGTAAACGATCTTCTGCGCTGTGCTCTTTGTCGGCTTTCAGTCCTTTGGCACGGATTAAGGCCTGACACTTGGGGCACTTTTCCCAGCGGGTGCGTGGGGCTTCGTCGCCTCCGATGTGGATGTATTTCGATGGGAAAATATCGATAATCTCTGTCATTACATCTTCCAGAAATGGTAAAGTCTTTTCGTTGCCGATGCAAAGTACGTCTTCGAATACGCCCCAAAGGGGAGATACTTCATACGGGCCTCCGGTGCAACCTAATTCGGGGTAGGCTGCAAGGGCAGCCAGCATGTGTCCGGGAAGGTCTATTTCGGGGATAACGGTGATGTAGCGTTCTTGTGCATAGCGTACGATTTCGCGCGCTTCATCCTGGGTGTAGAAACCACCGTAGGGCGTGTTGTCGTATTGGTCGGTATTGTGTCCGATGACGGTACGGTTTCGTATGGAGCCTATTTCGGTCAGTTTCGGATATTTCTTGATTTCGATTCGCCAGCCCTGGTCTTCGGTGAGGTGCCAGTGCAGGGTATTCATGTTGTGCAGGGCCAGCAAGTCGATGTACTCTTTGACAAATTCCACGGGGAAGAAGTGCCTTCCTACATCTAACATCATGCCTCGGTAGTGGAACCGTGGAGCATCGTTAATTTCGCCTGCGGGTAGCAGGATGGTAGCTCCCTGGGCCACGGCTGGGATGGACTTGCGCAGTGTCTGTATGCCGTAGAATACGCCGTTTTCTGTCTGTCCTTCGATGCAGACACCTTCTGCCGAGGTTGTTAGTTTATATCCTTCGGCATCGGTTATTTCGTTGTTGAGTCCCAGAACGATGCTTCCTTTGGCTGTTTCGCCTTCTTTCAGGGCATTGGTCTGGAGTGTGTAGCCGGTCGATTGAGCGATATATTCGGCTAAAAATTCAGCATTGCGTTTTAGTAGCGGATTGTTCTCCGGATAGGCTATCGTGGTGTTGCGTGTCAGCTTGAACGGAGAGTCTTGTGTCAGGTTGACCTCTTGCGGAAGGGGAACCACGGAGTAGGAGGCTTGTTGCTCGTTCGAAGCACAGGCGGCAAAGGCCAATGCGATAATGGGCAGAAGGAACTTTTTCATGGCGTTAGCTTTTAATTGATTCACTTGCAAAGTTATTAAAATCCGGCAAAATGTATGTATCGGCGTTCTTAAAATATTGGAGCGCCTCATTCGATGTATTCCGTTCATTCTATTCTTCTTTTCGATTTCTCCTTGCTTGGTTTTTCCCTTTTCCTTGCTTAGTCTCCCTCTTTTCCCCGTCAAGCCATCTTCATTTGTCCTCCAAGAGTCCTTCTTTCCCCCTCTTTCCTCCTTTCTTTCCCGGCCTTCCCCTTCCTCCTCCTCTTTTCCCCTCTTTTTCTTCCCTGCTTCCTTTTCGCGCGCGCATGTGAATATGTAATGTATATCCTGATTCTCTC
>OMCT01000637.1_pt1 | contig 25725 bp, 21 predicted proteins | sample 1674301 | NCBI WGS metagenome assembly OMCT01 (sample SAMEA103958158, study PRJEB25191) | human gut metagenome
TGCTGTTTTTTGGACGCACTGCTTCGGGCCAACCGAAAGCATCGCATCTTTCCCAGGGCCGGGGCCAGGAAGACTCCGGTACTCACCACGACCGGCATGGCTCACCGCACCATCGGTGAACTCGTTAATTACAAAGCTAAGTCCTGGAAGCAGGAACGTCGGCTCATCGCCCGACGACAGCATGACGCTCGTACCAACCAAATGGATCTGCGCCTGATTCAGACCAACATCAAACATGTCAAAAAGGGGGAAGACGGCTGGTACGGAAAGTATTCCGAGTACGGCGCTGCCAAGCTGTATGAAGACCTTTACTGCGGTCGGGCGGCTGACTGCGAACTCAACATCGCAGAATTTAAAACGGATTGCTTTGGCGGCAGAGCTAGTTCAACGCGCTTCTGCACCAACGGCTACCGCATGATATTGGGCATGGTGACATTGCTGGTGCTCAAGTTGGCCCGGCACTATCTCTTTGGTGTTGTGAAGGAAAGCGCGAAAAAAGCTGTACGTGTTTCCATTGCCCGGCTCAGAGCCACTGTCATCCTGGTGACTGCTAAATGGAGCTCAACGATAAACACCGTCCGACTGACGCTGCCCTCTGTTTTGCCAGGAGCCCGCGAGCTGGGAGCGCTTTTCAAGATACCGATACTCTGACGCCTGAGCGTCCCCGACTCACAAAGCGTGCCATCGGGGGTTGGGGGCAATGCACCCAAAATCGAGCCCCGCGTGAATTTTTGCCATGATGCCCCCAGAATTTTCTCGATTTTTGATCTTGCACCAGCCTGCCTTTCTGAAAAATCAAGCTGGTGCAAAATTCAGGCTAGGGTCTGCTCTCACGAAATCAAGCCAGAGAGCAGAGTTGAAATGACTGGTTACAAATTGATTTTTTCAACGGTTGTATGCTCTCTAAACTTCAGTTCCCCAAAAAAACTATCGCCTTTATACATCGGTCGCCTACGCAGATATCTGTTGTGTTCACGACAGAACTAGCTGATTTCAGCAGTTTTTGTCCGTCACGTCATCCGTCGATTTTCCACTTTAAAACTAATAGATTCCATAGCAGTATGCGTGCTTTGGATTGTTGTACAATAAGGTATCAATGAAAAATTCGACTTGACTTAATATGCCAGTGCTATAAAGGATATGCAAGGATAGTAGCTTATATGTACCCCCCCCGCCACTCACCTACGCAACACATACAAGGTATCAGCTCACAAACACTTTCGGCTGAACAGACTCGCCGCACTCATTCTTAGTGTTTTCAGCTGTTCTACCTATGCTATTGACATCACCCGCGAACTTGTTGATCCTGGCGAATATTCCGACGTTAACATCAACATTACGTCTGCATCAGACATTGATGCCATCAGGCCTCTCAAGAACAGCGCCAACCCAAATCACAGTCAGTCTATAATCCTGAACGGGAAAACCGATATCAAAGCAGACGGCAACGCCATCATTGGCATGAGAATTGTTGACCAAGGTAGTGGCTCGAACAACTATCAAATATCCTTGATTGCGAATGACGACGTTACGATGAATCTCAAAGGTCGAAGCAATGTGTATGGGATGTTAAACGGCGCTAACTACGGGTTCGGTAGTCCTGACTCGACCTACAGTCAAGGCAAAATAGAAATTAACGGCGCTTTAAATTTGACCGGTCTATGGGTGTGTGTAGATTTTTGTGTCCAAGGTGGTTTTCAAGGGGGCAGCCAATCACGACTGTCCTTCGTGTATAGGGGGTTAAAAATCACTGACCAGAGGCTGAGGGAGACCCTCAGCCGTCGCCAAAAATGCGCCAAGCGCCACGCGGAGGGTTCCATCATACCTTGCATCATTCCATCGCGTTGGCAAAGCACTCACCGAAGAGTAGAGCAAACTGCGGCATGGCTGATGACCCCTGTTGCTGGCACGCGGCATGGGCAAGTCCTTCAAGTACACCCACAAGACCAATGACGTTCTCAGGATGAACCGTCGGATTGAATCGTCAACGGATTCGGATAAGCATTTTAACGTCGATATTGAAAAAAAGATAATTAATTTAGATTGTCCTAGTGAGTTAAATTATGATACCCCCCCCTTGTTATAAAAAAAATAGAGAAAACAGTTATTGTATTGTTTTTGACGTCTTTGGCCTATCCTGCGTTAGCAGATATTCATGAACGTCCGTGGCAAGATAAAGTCTATACAGATTTTCTCACATGGGATAAAGAAATGCAGCGTTCTCCTGATTGTCAAGGTTGTGGAGGAGCTGATGAGAATTCGCCTACTCAAAACTTTTATTTTTATGGTGGCGCTAAAATTGACGCGAGTAGCGCTGGAACCGGGAGCGCAATCCACTTGAGTCAGGGAGTTGATTTTACTGTTCATCTTGGCGAGGGGAAGGATTTAGCTCTTATAGGTAAAGATTTAGCTTTAACGGTTTCTACGGATAGCTCGGCCAGTTTTCAGGGTAAAAACTCTACAGTCCAATTTGGTTCCAACGAGTGGGATAGTAGTAATTCAGAGGCAATCATTTATCTTGATAAAGGGGCGAAGTTCAGCGTTGATGCACATAATATGTATGCTAGCAATGGCTCTGAAACCAATTTAAAGTTATTTGACAACGCGCAAGCTAATATCAAACTAACCGGTGATTTTATTTCTTCGGCTGGAGGAACTGGCATTGCTATTGAGAATGACTATATTGGAAGCAATACAAGCATTAGTATTAATGCTAAAAACATTCAAATTTCAACTGTAGATAGTGAACAGGCAGCGAGAAAGTCTGGGATATATCTGTTAGGTTATGACAATGGCGCACAGTCTAATCTGAGCGTAAAACTCACAGCGGAATCTAACTTAAATATCACTGGTTTTGTAAATGGCATAAAGACCTTTGGTTCATCAAGAATTGATCTTACTGGAAAAGATGTGAGGATAAGCGGTAAGACCAAAGGGATTGACCTCTACGGTTTTAATGTTACCATTTCGCCAGAAGAAACTGTTACAAGTGGGTCTGTTATTACCTCTAAAAATTCTGTTTTGATTGAGAGCGAAAATATTGCTACACATCTACGTGATCGAAGCACGTTAGATGTCAACTCCGATAACACTGCTGTCTTATCAGGCGATTACATTTCCTCTAGTGTAGAAAATAATAGTCAATTAAAAGTTACGGCGAATTCTGCAGATTTGCGCGCAAGTAATTCCTCGAACTGGGCTTTTTTTGTAGATGATAACTCAAGTGCAACAGTTAAGGCGTCGAAGTTAACTATTGTTGGAAAAAGCATTTTCAAAAGGGGGAGTTCATTAAAGGCTGTCGCTGACACTGGAAGCTCTAACGGTCTGGTTGCAGCTTATAGTGGGTCCGTAATTGATTTGAACTATAAAAATGACTTTTCGATTAGCGTGGATGACGATCCAACGAACCTGACGATATCTGCTACAGGTACTGATTCGCAGGTTAAAATTAAGGCAGATAGACTTACTATGAAAGGTGAGTTACAGGCCGATAATAATGGGATAATCGATATTATTGCAGGCATGAACTCTCAAGTGATAGGAGCGGCAAAGTTAGTCGATAATACAGGCGCTATCAATATTGTGTTTGATAAAGCATCTGTTTGGAGACTTTCTGATAGTTCTGAACTCTCTTATCTGAAAATGACGAATTCAACTCTAGATTTCTCTAGTTGGAAGCCTATAGGGTCCGCTTTGGACTCTGGCTCTAGTGAAGTTTATCGTTCATTAAGGACGAGAACATGGGCCGGGAATAACAATACACTAAAAATGAAAATTGATCTTGGAAAAGAAGATATGCCAAATGTCTTTACGGATCAATTTATTATCGCAGCTGACGCTACGGGGAGTCATATTGTAGATATTAATATAGATGGTAGTGAATTGGTGCCTGAAAAGCTGCATAGTATAAATTGGTTGATCAGCCAGGACGAAGGCTCGAATATGACCATCACAAACCGTGACGGCAGCAACACCTACAGCGGACGCGGCATGGTGAGCGTCTGGAGTCTTGGCTTCGTCAAGACTGGAGAAGAAACGTTGCTTGATACGGACGATGGTCGTCAACAGATCAGCACTCAAACGAACGGTAATGGCCCAGGCAAATGGTACCTTGTGAAGGCCGAACATTCCCTGCCTGATCCGGTTCCCAGTCCAGATCCCACCCCGAATCCCAACCCGCCGACGCCTCCCGTGACGCCGCCGCTTCCGCCTGAAGTGAATGACAACATCACAATCGGTACCTCCAGCGGTCAGGCTGAAGCGTATCAGGCTGACATGGAAGATCTTCGCAAACGTACTGGCGAAGTCCGTTATGGGACACAGGACGGCGGCTGGGTTTCGGTCTTTGGCAAGAAGGATTCCGTCAAGGCCAGCGGGACCGCAGGCTTCAAGCAGGAAATCTACGGCTTGAACATCGGTGTTGACCGTCTAGTCCACGCCGACGAAGACAGCGCCTGGCTGCTCGGCGGTGCGTTCCGCTACAGCGATGCCGATCAGAAGGGGCTTGGTTCCGGTTATACGACGGGTACGCTTCAGGAATACTCCGGAAAGCTCTATGCGACGTGGATGCACGACAAGGGTTCCTATGCCGACTTCGTGCTTCAGGCCGGTCGCTATGAACAGGAACTCGAAGGCTTCGACAACACGGGCATGGACAAGTCCAAGGCCAACTACGGCACCTGGGGCTTCGGCGCCAGCGTTGAAGTAGGCCACATGTTCTCGTTTGACGGTGGCGTTGATGATCGCCGGTGGTTCAACCACTGGTTCGTCGAGCCGCAGCTGCAACTGAGCTACTTCCTTGCCAAGGGGGCCGACTACACGACTTCCACGGAGCTCAAGGTCGATCAGGGTAATGCGGACTTCCTGACCGGCCGTGCCGGCTTCGTTCTCGGCAAGAAGTTCAACTATGGAACGGTTGACGATCTGGATCGCCGTTACTTCCAGGTCGCCCTGTTGGGCGGCGTCAAGCATGAATTCCTCGGCGGCGATCAAACGATTTCCTATACGGGTGTCGATGGCGCCAAGGCCAGCGTGCATGCCGGCGACATTGATGGCACGCGCTTCTATTACGGCGTCAATTGTGACTGGCAGGTGACTGACAACTTCCGTCTCTACGCGCAGGCAAGTCGTGAAGAAGGCGATCGCTATACGAAGGACTACGACATCAGCATCGGCGGCAAGCTGCTGTTCTGATGAGTTCTCGGGCCGTCCCGATCGGTTCGGGACGGCTTTTCAAACAATCAAGACAGCTCCTTCCTGTCGAGGATGACGGAAGGAGCGGCAGAACTTGCCGGCCGCCGGGGACTCAAGGCCGACTTCTTGGCAATACCCTTCGGCGACAAGCGCGGCACGAAAGTTCATTGTCCAGCTAAAAGAATCAATTCAGCGTCGGCGCAAACTTCGATTCATCCAATCCCGCAGGCGGCTCAATGTGGCACACATACCCTTCGGGATTGGCGTACAAGGGTGCGCCGCACTCCTCACACCATTCCATCGGAAAGGTCTGCGTCAAGGGAATAATCCGCCCCACGCGGCAGTTATCAAGCACCGCCCCGATAAAGGTCTGATTGTTGTCATTGTCTTCGGGCATCGAGGGCGCCACAACCCCCGCCACCACCTTTGAGGGCTGGTCCTTCACGGAAATACTCACGCGGATTTCGTCCCCGTCACCTTCGTGCGTCTCGCCCCCCATCTTCGTAAAGACCGCAGTCGTGGCAATGAGGTCAGCCGGGCTGTAGCCCATGCAGCAGACGTAATCGACCAAAGACCGTACGGCAAAAATGCGCATCGTGGCATCGGCCTGCCGCCAGCCCGAGAAAAAGCTCGCGGGCGGCTGCACGTCAATCATCGTGCCGATAAAGTCGTTTTGAAGAATCTCCCGCACCCCCAGACAAAAATCCATCACGGTGCGGGCGCGCTCTTCATAAGACTGATTGAGCGGATGAAAAAGCGACGCTGTATCGGGAGCAGAGACGCCTAAAGCGAGGTACCTGACATCCGCAAAATCGGGCGGAGGCGTCGTGGTCACAACCTTGGCGATATCAACAATCCCGGTCTTCGTTTTCTTGGTAAGACGGTCAAGAAGGTGCCTCACGTCCGCAAGGCCCTCGGGGAGGTGATCGGCCGATAAGAGGCAGTCCCCGATCTGCACGGTCGCTTTTTCAGTGGCCCAACCCTTCTGAAAGAGTTCTGCGGTGGCTTTGAGCGCTTCGTTGGAAATCTTCCCGTGCGGAATCAGATACCGGCTCCAGCACATAATGGGGATGAGCACCAAAAGGTGCACGCCCTTCGCGTCCACGCGCGTCTGGGCGCAGTCTTCGGCCATCGAAAGGAGTTCCTCGTAGGCCGGGGACTCTTCTTCTTTGAGGCGGTTTAGGGCCGTTTCAATGACGGCATCTTCTCCCTTATCAAGGGGCGCACGTACCGCGGACTCAAAGCCCGTGTCCACGACGCCGTCTTCAAAGCGGCTTGTGGCTTCTGTGGCCAAACGCGCGTAGCGGATGAGCTCAGAAGCAGCCTCATCCATATCCGTGATATCAGAAGAAAAGTTGTTCGCCATGGTTTAAACCGGTGGGGAAAAAAGCAAAGCGCCCGCAAATTGTGCGTGCGGGCGCAGTCTACATGGCTTAAGGCGTCTTTGAACAGTTAAGGGCCCGAAATCAGCGCCTTTTCCGATGTATTACCGCGCTGCTTAAGCTCGGGGAGGGGATTTTAAAGGCCCTGGAGCCTCTCGGGGTGCGTGTAGATGTTGGCACGGTTGGTGCGGCAGAAAGCCGCAAGCGTCACGCCACACTGGTTGGCGACGTCAATCGCAAGAGCCGTCGGTGCCGATACAGCAAAGAGAATCTCCACGTTGCAGGCGGCGGCTTTCTGCACCATTTCGTAGGAGGCGCGTGAGCTCACAAAAAGCGCACCGTCCGTCCACCCCGACATTGCTCTGAGGCCCAGCAATTTATCCAAAGCCACGTGGCGCCCCACGTCCTCTGCGCCCCCGGCAGACGTGCCGTCCGGGTTCACCCAAACGGCCGCATGCGTGCAGCCCGTGAGGTTGCCGAGCATCTCGATGTGGCTTAAGTATTCCAATCCTTTATTGAAGTGCCGCATGTCAAAGGTCTGGGTGTGCGCGACGGTGTCCGGAATCCGTACGGCGGAGTCGAGATCCTCCACGCCGCAGATCCCGCAGCCCGTCCGTCCCGTCATCGAGCGGCGGCGTTCCTTTAAGTGCCAGAAGTGTTCGCTTGCGATCGTGATGTCGGCGACCTTGCCGCCGCGGCAGCCGTCTTTGATTTCCACGCCGTAGATGTCGGAAAGCGTCGGGACAATGCGCTCCGCGAGCGTAAAGCCCACCGCAAACTCTTCGAGCATCAGAGGCGTACACATCATGACGGCGTGCGAAATGCCGTTATAGGTGAGGGCCACGGGGACCTCTTCAGCGACCCAGTCTTCGAGCTTTTCAACGCAGTCCAACTTATCCACCGTCACGCGGCGGATACCGGCCACGGTCTCAATGTCAGACTTCGCTGACCCGAGTCCCTCGTGAAAAACCTTATTTACGCTGTCGCACGCCATGATGAATTTCCTTTGTGTGGAATCTGACTCAGGCATTGGCCTTTTTGGCCTGTTCTTCACTGTAGTAGGCGGCAAGACCGGAAATGGCGATACCGTCCACATCCTGATCGAAGTTTTCGAGGTCGTTCACGAAAACCGTCGGGAAAGCCGCATGGCAGGACTTGCAGACGTGCAGACGCCGGCTCTCGTCTCCCGAATCATGCACATAGGAGAGGTCGCTTACAGCCTGATCCCCGCACACCGCGCAGCGGATGCGGTCAAAGGGCCAGTGCGCGCCGCACGTGCCGCAGAAAAGCTGCTTCACATTACCGTGGTAGGCGGTGCCCGCCACACACGCAATCGCCGGAAGTCCGCCGCACACCGGGCACTTTAACGGCCGGTTAAAGTGAATCGTGTCTTTCTGGTTGTCGGCAATGCGGCGGTCGGCTTCGCGCACCGAATCCTGCAGGATCACACGAAGCGTGAGATGAATGATGAGGCTCGTGAAGGGCTCAATTTCCGGGTTCATGCTGGCAACCAAGCCTTCCGCGAAGTTTTCGGGATTCACCAAGCCTTTATTGAGCGCCTCATCCGTCGTGACCGTCTTCCAGTCACAGGCCGCGCATTTGGCTTTGAGGTCGTCCGACAACTTGCTTTCCGCAAGATAGGTGTCCGTCAAGGCCGCTGCAATCTTTGCGAAATTTTCGGCGGTGGATTTCGGAGCGGCGGCTGCCAAGAGGGTCTTCACCCCGGTAAGAGCTTTCAGGACATCGTCGCCCGTCCATTCGGGCGCCTCGGCGCTCAAATCCCCGGCAAGATCACAGGCTTCCAGAAGGATCTTTGCGGCGTCCTTTGCCTGAGCTTCAAGCTGGGGATCCTTGAGCGTATTGAGGTGGTTGACGGCATTGCGTACAGACAGACGGCTTGTCATGAAAGTTCTCTTTTTTAAGTGTTGTTGATTGAGAAGGGGAGTGTAAGGTACAAGGGCTTTGAGGGCCCTTGTACCTTCATAACGGCGATTTAAGCAGACTTCTTGTCTTTTTCGTCGTTCACGGTGGTCACGTTCTTGCCGAGCGCAATTTCTTCATTGGCCCAGTAACCCCAGTGATAGGCGGCGTCCGACTCACTCACCTTACCGTCACCGAACATAATCCGGGCGGTACCGCGGTAGGGCTGGAAAATGCCCGCGCCGAGGTAGATGTGGGCAATACCCACAAAGACCGTAAGGAAGAAGAAGACGTCGTGCACGAGGTGTGCCACGAGAACCGTCGTCGGGCTGAATTCCACCTTCCAGCTGCCGTCAGGCAAGAGCCCCGTGTTAAGCCACATAACCATGCCGGAAACGGCAAGGAAGAAGCAGAAGAAGACGAGAGCGCCGTCAGCGAGCCTCTGCGCCGACTTCACGTGGTGCTGCGGCGGCATGTGGACCTTGCCCGGGGCAAAGAGGTAGAACGGGAACTTCATTGCCCACGCAAAATCGTCCTTGTCCCACTTACCGAAGATGTCCTCTTTAAAGAGATGCACAAAGCCCTTGGGGGACTTGATGATTGCCCAGAGAGGAATCAGGATAAAGGGAATCGCGAGGATCCGGTGCAGCATGCGCATGGCGTACGTGAAGTCGCCGCCCATGATGCCGCCCCCGAGACTCGGGACGAAAACGAAGACACCGGTGATCGCAAGAAGGATGCAGCTGACGGCCGCAACACCGTGGGTCACGCGGGTCAGAAGGGAGTGACGCTGAATATAGCGGGTCATTTGTTTCTCCTGATCGTGTTACTGCCGTGATTCACGGCCAAGCAGTTCTTTCACTTCCCGGTCAGCCTTTTCACGCTGTTCGGGTGTCCAGTGTTCCTTGGCCTCTTCAATCGTCACTTCCTTACGGCGGTAGCCGGCGGCGGCAACGAAGGAAGCGGCAAGGCCGGCGACCACTGCGGCGGTACCGATACCGGTGACGGCCTTCATGGTCTTCATGGCGGCGATCATGCTGTTGGGCTTGGGATCGGTCGGAAGCCCGTAGGCTTCGTGACCGTACTTGCAGACCGTGAGGGTATGTAAGCCCCCCATTTCATGTTCACCGTAGAGTTCCGCCTTGTCAAAGCCCTTCTTCTTCAAGAACTCAACACGCTCTTTACCGATGCGGATCATTTCCTCACGGGGCCCGAACTTCAGAGCCTCGGGCTGGCAGGTCTTGACGCACGCCGGAACTCCGCCTTCTTCCAGACGGTCAAAGCACAGGGTGCACTTATCGATCCTGCTGTCTGTTTTTCTGAAGCGCGGCACATCAAAGGGGCAGGCTGACTGGCAGTACGTGCAGCCGTTGCACTTGTCGGTATCAAACGCAACAACGCCGTTTTCCTTGTGGTAGAGCGCGCCCGAAGAGCAGATCTCAACACAGGCAGCATCCGTGCAGTGGTAGCAGGAGCGGCGGCCGATGGCGAAATTCAGAGGCTGGAATTTGTTTCCCGACTCCTTTTCGTCAAAGGTCATGATAAGGCGCGTATTGCCGTTTAAGTCCATCGGGCTCTGATACGACCCCGTGAACTTGTTTTCATTTAACCCCATCGGCGAGGGGAGCATGTTCCACTGTTTGCAGGCAACCTGGCAGCCCTTGCAGCCGGTGCAGTGCGATGAATCAAACAGAATGGCAACTTCTTTTGTTTTAGCCATGTTGTTTTATCTCCTAGTTGACACGGCGCGGACTTAAGCCGCCTTCTCAAGGTTCACGAGGAAGGCCTTGTACTCGGGAATGTAGGAATTGGGATCGCCCACATTGGGAGTCAGGTCGTTGATGTTGTCGCCCCGCGCGAGGTTCGTGGCCCAGGAGAAGTGGTGGGGCATACCCACGACATGCGTGAGTTTGCCGTCAATCATCATGGGCTTCATACGCTTGGTGACCATCGCAGCAACCTTGACATCGCCGCGGTTATTCCACACGCGCACCGTGTCACCGTTTTTGATGCCCTTTTCCTTGGCAAGTTCTTCGGAAATTTCGATGAAGTTGCAGGGGCTGATTTCGTTGAGCCACGGGATGTTGCGGGTCTGCGTACCAGACTGCCAGTGTTCAACGACGGAGTAAGTCGTCACGACAAACGGGAAGTCTTTCACATTGCCGCGCTTTATCGACGGGTCATCGGCAAAACGGATGCAGGGGTTACCCTGGGCGCCGTTTAACAGATTCTTTACCGGAGACTCATGCGGTTCGAAGTGTTCAGGGAGGGGCCCGTCTACCATCGGATAGGCAAAGAGGCGCGCATTTTGTTCCCAGTTCATGAAGAACGCATTGTCGTTGGGTTTGGCGGCTGTGACGAAGTCGCCCACGTCGTTTTGCAGCCAATGATCGCCCTTCCATTCCACGAGCACACGCTTGGGATCCCAGGGTTTGCCCTGCGGGTCGGCGGACGCACGGTTATAGAGAATGCGGCGGTTTGCGGGCCACGCAAACGACCACCCCGGAAAGAGCCCGAGCCCCGTGGGGTCAGCCTTACTTCTGCGGGTCATGGGCTGCTTCATGGGATCCATCTTGTCGGCTTCGTTGTTGTAGTAGCCCGAGAAAATCCAGATGCCGCAGGCCGTGGTGCCGTCAGCCTGCAGTTCGCCGTAGCCCTTGATGAGTTTCCCGTCCTTGATGGTGTAGCCGTTAAGGGCCCAGCAAAGGGCACGAAGGTCCGGTTTGCCGTCGATACGGTAGTTGAAATTGGCCTTGAGAATCTGATCGGGGCAGGCGCCGCCTTCCTTTTCGTAAAGCGCACGGAGTTTGTCCCAGATGAGCATCATCATCTCGAAGTCGTTGCGGCATTCTCCCGGCGGTTCAACCGCCTTCTGACGCCACTGGATCCAGCGGCCGGAGTTGTTGATGGAGCCGATCTTTTCGTAGAGGAGGGCTGCCGGCAGGAAGTAGACCTCGGTCTTGACGTCTTCTGCCTTCATGTCGGGAGCCGCCCAGAAAAGCGACGTCTCCGTCTGGAACCAGTCGGCCACCACGAGCCAGTCAAGCTTCGCCATCGATTTACGGGCGTGCTTGGCGTTGGGGGTGGAGTGTGCCGGGTTCATGCCCCAGCAGAAGTAGCCCTTGATCTTGTTGTCACGCATGTCGTTAAAGGACATGATCGTGGAATAGTCACCGTAGTCGAGCTTGGGACTCGTTTTCGGCAGCAGATCGTAGCAGTAGTCGTTTTCCTTGGTGGCGTTTTCGCCAAACCATTCCTTCAGTGCCGACACCCAGAACTTGGGTTTGTTGGAGTAGTAACCCCCGGCATACGTTTCCTTGGAAAGGTACGCAGCAAGCGTCGGATGGGATTTGCCGGTGGGCCAGGAGAGGTAACCCGGCGCCTGGTGCGAAGACACACCCACGTCGGTTGAACCCTGAACGTTGGGTTCACCGCGCAGGGCATTGATGCCGCCGCCCGCGATACCAACGTTACCCAGAAGCAACTGCACCATGCACATCGCACGGCAGTTCTGAGAGCCGTAGCTGTGCTGAGTCTGGCCGAGGGCGTAAAGAATGGAGCCGGCCTTGTCGCGCGCCCCGGTGGAAGCGTAAACCTCCCAGACCTTCTTCATCACGTCCGGATCCATACCGGTGATGCGCTGCACGAGCTCAGGCGTGTAGCGGGCGTAGTGCTTTTTGAGAATGTTTAAAACGCAATGGGGATCCGTGAGCGTCATGTCGCGCTTTAAAACCTTCAGATCCGGCGTCTTAAATTCGGGCGTACCCGGGCGGTTTACCCAGGCAAAAGCCGAGCCCTCGGACGTGTCCCACTGCAGGTGCTTCGCGACATCGTAGCCCCAGCTCGCGTTGGAATAGGTCTTCGTTTCCGGATCCCAGCCGGAGAAAAGGCCCTTCTCAGGATCGAACTTGTAGTCGTCTGTCAGGAGGCACGCGGCATTGGTGTAATGCAGCATGTATTCCTTCTGATAGAGGTTGTTCGAAAGAATGTAATTGATGAGACCGCCGTAGAAGGCAAGGTCGGTACCCGGACGGATGCGGGCGTAGATGTCAGCCTGTGCGGCCGAACGGGAGTAACGGGGGTCGACAACGATCCAGGTCGCGCCCTTATCTTGTGCGCGCTCCACCCAGCGCGAAGACAACGGGTGGTTTTCCACGTTGTTCGAACCGATCGACATGATGACGTCGGAATTGGCAAAGTCGCACCAGTGGCTCGTCATGGAGCCGCGGCCAAAGGAGGGCGCCAGGCCCGACACGGTCGAAGAGTGGCACACGCGCGTCTGGTTATCAATGGCGCAGATACCCATGGAACGGGCAAACTTCTGCACAAGCCATCCTTCTTCGTTATTGAGCTGAGCGGCCCCCAAGCTTGCCATACCGTCGCAGCGGTTTACGGTGACATCACCTTCTTTTTCAACGAAGGTCGCGTCACGGGTCTTTTTGATGTGGCGCGCGATTTCTTCAGCAGCCTGATCCCAGCTTAAGCGTTCCCAGGTTTTGCTCCCGGGGCGGCGCACCTGCGGATAGAGCACACGGTCCGGATGAAGTTTTGCCTTACGGTCTTCGGTGACGACGTTACGCAGGCCCCACATTGCGGCGCCCTTCGAGCACAGGCCCCCGAGGTTGACCGGATGGTCCGGGTCGCCTTCGAGGTTGATGAGTTCGCCGTCGCGCGACGAGCAGATTGTGCCGCAGCCGCCGGAGCAGTAGCAGCAGATGTTCGTCACTTCCTTGACGTTACGCAGCTTGTAGGGTTTCTTCGGTTCCTGAGCGGCAAAGGCCGTGCCCGAGGCGGCACCGACAGCACCGCCGCCGAACACCAGTCCGCGCTTGAGGAAACTTCTGCGTGAAAGTTCCATGGATCTCTCCTGAATTCAGGTAAGGGTTACTGCACGGACCTGGGGTCGGTGCCGTTAAGCCCGCCTGTCCGCACTTTTCGTCTTGGCGTGAAAGGACCTTTCAGACAAGGCCCTTTTTCGCGTGTCGGCGGCTAGTTTCAAGAAATTTCAGAAGAGCGTCAATCGTTCTGACGGAGCATGTTTTAAAAGGATTTTCGCTATTCTTTTTATGAATAACGTTTGTTCTTTTCAGTAGGAGGATGCCCGAATAGGCAATAACGGCGGGACTTTTTTGAAAATCGGCCGCGAAAGGGCCTTCGACGTGGTACGCACAATGGGATAGGGCGGGATCGTTAAAAAAGGATTAATTACTGAAAAAGACTAATCCTTTTCGATTAGATCGCGCAAAAAGGGAAGCATAGCTTTGGATGTGTTTTATCGGCGGTTTTGTGGCTTTTTGGATGCCGGAGACCAACCGGATGACCGGGGGCGATGCCGGACGGCGATGCGGTTCGGAGTAAAAAATCTTCAATACGATGAAAGAAATTGCGTAAAATATCTTCATCGTACTGAAGAATTTTGACATGACTTACATCAAGCGGACAATTGCAGAGGATCTCATGCGGCAGACGCCGCCCAAAGCCGTGGTGATTTACGGCGCACGCCGAACCGGCAAGACAACGGTACTGCGGGAGCTTCTCAAAGACGAAGACGTGGTTTGGTATTCGGGTGACGAACCCGATGACCGCGAGATGCTGCGTCTGAATTCCGCATCTGACGTCAAGGCGCTTCTCACGCGCACCCGCTTTCTGGTGATTGATGAGGCGCAGCGCATCCCCGATATCGGACTCACGTTAAAGCGGCTTGTGGACATGAACGAAACGCTTAAGGAGCCCACGGCGATATTCGTCACCGGTTCTTCGGCGCTTACGCTTGCCGCGGGCGTCAAGGAATCTGCCATGGGGCGGCTCGTGAACCGGCAGCTCTGGCCTTTGTCCTTAAGAGAGCTCGCGCAGTCTCGCGGCAAAGGAAAGACCATTCAGAATCTCGGCTGGCATATGGTCTACGGGCTCTTTCCGGAAGTCTGCAACAAGCCGGAGGAGGCGGCCGATACGCTCACGGATTACGTGGACTCACTCCTTTTTAAAGATCTTTTTGCTTTGGCGGGGGTAAGAATGCCGCTGCCTTTTGAAAACCTCGTCAAGCACCTTGCATTAAACATCGGATCTGAAGTTTCTTTTGACGGACTCGCTCGCGAAGTGGGACTTGCCCGCAACACGGTGGAACAGTATGTGAGGCTGCTTGAAGAGTGTTTCATTGTGAAGGTTTGTCCGTCGTACTCACGCAATCCCGGCAATGCCTTAAAAAAAGGGCGCAAGATCTACTTCTGCGACACCGGGATCCGTAACGCCGTCATCAAAAACTTTGATCCTTTGTCTTCACGCGAAGATGCGGGGGCGCTTTGGGAAAACTTCTTCTATATGGAGCGCATTAAGCTGCATAGCCAGTTAAGGGACCTCACTGAGGTTTATTTTTGGCGTACCACCGGCCGCTCGCCCCGGGAGATCGATTTTGTTGAGGTGGGTCCCAAGAAAATCAATGCTTTTGAGTGCAAACTCTCGCCCACGGCACCTGTAAAGGGAAAGAGTGAATTTTTGAGTGCCTTTAAGGACGCGAATCTCTATCTGGTCACACCCAAAGACATCAGAAGTCCGCTCTTTGACGATGAGGGCGGAAAGAGATTGTCGGATGACAAAAATCTTCATTACGATGAAGAAAAATGGCGCAAAATTCTTCAGCATGCTGAAGAATTTTGACAGAGAAAGATTCTGCGGAAACGTCTGTTTCCTTTGCTAAAATAAGTTGTTTTCAGTAGCCGAAGCTTGGTGCGAGAAGTGCTGTCCTGACTTGCTCAGGATTTTCGCACGAGACTTTGGCCGTATCTTTTTAGACGGTGTCGTACCGACACGTTCTGCTATGGACAATATCCGTAACTTTTCCATTATTGCGCACATCGACCACGGCAAAAGTACGCTTGCCGACCGCCTGATCCAAACCTGCGGCGGTTTGACCGCCCGTGAAATGAGCGAGCAGGTTTTGGACAGCATGGATCTCGAGCGCGAGCGCGGCATCACGATTAAGGCGCAGACGGCCTCCCTTAAGTACCGTGCCAAAGACGGCAAGACCTATGAGTTAAACCTCATCGATACCCCGGGGCACGTGGACTTTTCCTACGAGGTAAGCCGCTCGCTTTCGGCCTGCGAAGGGGCGCTTCTCGTGGTCGACGCCACCCAGGGCGTGGAAGCCCAGACGGTTGCAAACTGCTACACCGCGATTGACTTGGGTGTTGAAGTCGTCCCTGTTTTAAACAAGATGGACTTAAACAGCGCCAATCCCGACGCGGCCAAAGAAGAAATCGAGGACGTGATTGGGATTGATGCCACCGACGCCATTCCTTGTTCAGCGAAAACCGGCATGGGTGTGGAAGACATCCTCGAGCGCATTGTTTCGGATATTCCGCCCCCCAAGGGCGATGAAAACGCGCCCCTGCAGGCCTTGATCATCGACAGCTGGTTTGATAACTACGTCGGTATCGTGACCCTGGTGCGTGTGGTAAACGGCGTCATCCGTCCCAAGGACAAGGTGATGCTGATGGCAACGGGCGCTCAGCACCTTGTGGAGCAGGTCGGTGTCTTTACACCGAAAGCTAAGCAGCGTGAGTGCCTCAAACCCGGCGAAGTGGGCTTTGTCGTTTCGGGCATCAAGGAACTCAAAGACGCGCGCGTCGGCGACACGATCACAAGCGCTCAGAAACCGGCCTCTGAACCCCTGCCCGGCTTTAAGGAAGTCAAGCCCCAGGTCTTTGCTGGTCTTTACCCGGTGGAGTCCAACCAGTACGACGCGCTGCGTGAGGCACTTTTAAAGCTGCAGCTTAACGATGCGGCTTTGAAGTTCGAGCCGGAAGTCTCCCAGGCCTTGGGCTTTGGTTTCCGCGCGGGCTTTCTGGGCTTACTGCACATGGACATTGTGCAGGAGCGTCTTGAGCGCGAATACGACATGGACCTCATCACGACGGCCCCGTCCGTTGTGTACGAAGTGCTGATGACAAACGGCGAAGTCGTTCGGGTGGAAAACCCGAGTAAATTGCCGCCCGTTGATAAGATTGCTGAAATCCGCGAGCCCATTGACACCGTGACGATTTTCGTCCCCAACGATTACGTGGGCGCGGTGATGAAGCTTTGTCAGGAAAAGCGCGGTATTCAGATCAATATGGCCTACCACGGCCGCCAGGTGCATCTCACCTACGAGTTGCCCTTGGCGGAGATCGTGCTTGACTTCTTTGACCGCATGAAGTCCATCACCCGCGGTTACGCCTCGATGGACTATGAGTTCAAGGAATACCGGGCGTCTGACGTCGTCAAAGTCGATATGCTCATTAACGGCGACCGCGTGGACGCTTTAAGTTCCATCGTGCACCGCACCAATGCGGTAAGCCGCGGCCGTGACATCGTGACGCGTCTGCGCGGGCTCATCCCGCGTCAGATGTATGACGTGGCGATACAGGCAGCAATCGGCGGAAACATTATTGCCCGCGAAAACGTGAAGGCTTTGCGCAAGAATGTGCTTGCGAAGTGCTACGGCGGCGACATCACGCGTAAGAAGAAGCTTCTGGAAAAGCAAAAGGCCGGCAAAAAGCGCATGAAGCAGGTGGGAAGCGTGGAAATTCCGCAGGAAGCCTTCCTCGCCATCCTTCAGGTTGATGACAAGAAATAATTTGGACCCACGACAATGAACTTTGCTCTCATTCTTTTTCTGCTCACGGTCTTTACCGGGGTGATGTGGGTCTGCGACAAACTTGTCTGGGCCAAAAAGCGTAAGGCTGAAGCTAAGCGCCTTACGGACGACTTTGATGCCGCCAACCGCGAGGCTGTGGATCGGGGTGAACCCGTGGTGCTTCAGGAGCGAAGCCGCATTGCGGCGGGCGCCCTGCGTGAGCCCTGGTGGATTGATTACACGGCCGGTCTCTTCCCGGTTATTTGTATCGTCTTTTTGCTGCGCTCCTTTTTGTTTGAGCCCTTCCGCATTCCCTCGGGCTCGATGCTCCCGACCCTTCACATCGGCGACTTTATTCTGGTGAATAAGTACGAGTACGGCGTAAGGCTCCCGGTTCTCGGAACCAAGGTTCTCGAGGTGGGGACTCCCAAGCGCGGTGACGTTGTGGTCTTCCGCTATCCGATGGACACGCAGGTTGACTACATTAAGCGCGTGGTGGGCCTGCCCGGTGACACCGTGACTTACGTGAACAAAAAGATTATGGTAAACGGCAAGGAAATGCCGCAGAAGATCCTGGGCGACTGGGTCGATTCCGATACGCTCGTGACGCTTTCTGAGCGTGAGGAGACGCTCGGTGACGTCACGCACATCATGGCTGTTGACGAGCGCGCGCCGATGGGCTTAAGGGGCACCCCTTACGACCGGGCGCTTGAGTCCTGCAAGTACTACTCCAACGGCTTTGTCTGCAAGGTTCCCGAAGGCCACTACTTCATGATGGGCGACAACCGCGACAACAGCGAAGACAGCCGCTACTGGGGTGTGGTGCCCGACAGCTACCTTGTGGGCCGGGCGTTTCTGATCTGGGCCAATTTCGGCGATATGAGCCGTATCGGTTTCTTCCGTTAACCGCAGAAGGGGAGGTTTTATGTCGATGCCTGCGCGTCGTGTGCTTCTTGATCTCTCGGTTCTGGAAGAGAGAATCGGCTACACGTTTAAAAAGCGCGCGCTTTTGGTGCGCGCGGTCACGCACAGAAGTTTCGGTGCCGAACACAACGAGCGGCTCGAGTTTCTCGGGGACTCGGTTTTAAATTGTGTGGTGGGGCACGCGCTTTTTTTAAGAGACAAGCACTACACCGAAGGGGTGCTCTCGCGCACCCGCGCCAATTTCGTCTGCGAAAAGACGTTGGACGAAATCGCCGCTGAAATTGATATCGGAAGCTTTATCCGCTTGGGCGAAGGCGAACTCAAAACGGGGGGCGCCAAGCGCCCTTCGATTCTTGCGGACGCCTGTGAGGCGGTTTTCGGCGCGGTGTTTCTGGACGGCGGCTTTGAAGCCGCGCAGCGCGTGATTCTGCGGCTTTATGAGCCGATTCTTGCGGCCGGGAACGTCACACCCGAGCGCTTTGCCAAAGACGCCAAAACGCAGCTGCAGGAATTTCTGCAGGCTGCGCACATGAAGCTCCCTGAATACCGCGTGATCACCACGACGGGTGCAGCGCACAATCAGACGTTTCGCTGTGCCTGCGTGATTGAAAATCCGGCGGTGACCTGTGAGGGTGAGGGTAAGAGCCGGCGCGCCGCCGAGCAGATGGCGGCAGCGGCGGTGCTCGCGAAACTGCAGGCCATAAAATCGTAAGGAGAGTGCGATGACGCAAAGCAATCATCCCGTGTCTGAAACAGACGCAAAGCCCGCCTTTCACTGCGGCTATGTGGCGGTGATCGGGCGTCCCAACGTCGGTAAATCCACATTAATTAACGCGATCGTCGGTGAAAAGGTCTCGATTACGAGCAAAAAACCGCAGACCACGCGTGACCGCGTATTGGGGGTCGTCACCTACCCCGATGCCCAGTTAATCTTCATGGATACGCCCGGGTTTCAGTCGCGCTACAACTCGCAGCTTTTAAGCCGCATGAACCGTACGGTGCGAAATACCCTCTCGGAAGTTGACGCCGTTCTCTTTGTGATTGACGCACAGGGCTGGAAAGCCGAGGACGTGAACGTCCTGCGGCTTTTAAACCCCAAGCAGACAAACGTCATTCTTGTGTTAAACAAGATCGATCAGGTCAAGGACCGCGATAGGCTCCTGCCCCTGATGGCCGAATCGATGCAGAAGTTTCCGTTTGCGGCGATTGTGCCGGTGTCGGCGGAAAAAAATAAGCGGCTCGATGAAGTGGTGGACGAAGTGAAAAAACTGCTTCCTGAGTCCGTGCCTTACTTTGATCCGGATCTCTACACCGACCGGTCGCCGCGGTATCTCGCTGCCGAAACGATCCGCGAAAAGGCGTTTCGCCTTTTAGGGGACGAACTTCCCTACGGCGTCGCGGTGACGATCGAGCGCTGGCAGGAGGACGACAAGGAAGCGCAGATTGACGCGTGCCTTATTGTTGAGCGCGAAAGCCACAAACCGATTGTGATCGGTGAGGGCGGCGCAAAACTGCGCGAAATCGGAAGGCTTGCACGCATCGATATTGAAAAGATGCTCGGCAAACACGTGCGTCTGCAGGTCTGGGTGCGTGTGCGGCGCGGCTGGAGCGACGACGTAAAGGCCCTTAAAACGCTCGGGTATGACTGATACCAAAGACGTCTCGGACGACAGTGACACGCTCCCGGAGCCCACTGAGCCCTCGCTTATGGCTCTGAAGGCTTTTGCCGAAGAGGCCGGTGAACCTGCGAAGGTTTTAAAGGTGAGGGACGAACCCGCGTTTGTCCTTCGCACCTGGCCCTGGAAGGAATCAAGCATTATTGCCGAATGCTTTACCAAGCGCCACGGGCGTCAGGTGATGTCGGTAAGGGGGGCCAAGCGCCCCGGGGGCCGTTTTCGCGGTCTCATCAATCCCTTTTCGCCTCTCATCATCAACTATAACGGCGCGGGTGAGGTGAAAAACCTCACGGTGGCGCGCTGGCTCGGGGGCCTCACGCCGCTTGCGGGTGACGCCCTTCTTTCGGGTTTTTACATCAACGAACTTGTTTTAAAGCTCACGGAACCGGCGGACCCACAGCCAGCGCTTTTTGACGCCTATACGCGGACCCTGAAGGCTCTTGCCGAAGGCACGGCCGTGCAGCAGGCGCTGAGGATCTTTGAAGTGGACCTGCTTCGGATTCTGGGCTGGGGGCAAAGTGCCCGGGCCGGTAAAGAAGACGAAGACTGTGTGGTGGAGGGCGGCGAATTGGTTCCGGTCAGTGACGCGGGGCAGCGCGCCTCTGAGCTCCCCCTTGTGCCCGCACGTGTGGCGCACGCGGTCTTCACACAGGACTTCAGTGACGAAACGATTCTTGTCGCAGCACGCAATGTGCTGCGGCTTCTGATCGGCTACTATGTGGGCCAAAAGGGCCTTAATGTCAGAAAAACCATGGCTCAGTGGCAGCAGTTCTGACGCGCTTTTTCCAGTGATTTGACGGCGGATTTTGATTTCTCATGACGACAAAGCTTTCGGTTAATCTCAATAAGATTGCGCTTTTACGTAATTCCCGCGACGGCAACACCCCGAACCCCGTGATCTTCGGGGCCCTGGCGCTCAAGGCGGGCGCCGCGGGCCTCACGGTCCATCCGCGGCCTGATGAGCGGCATATCAGGCCCGACGACGTCACGGCCCTTTCCCGTTTACTTAAGGCCTGGCCCGGCCGGGAATTTAATATCGAAGGCAACCCCTTCATGAACCTGATGGAGCACGTGCGAAACGTCCGCCCCGATCAGGCGACCTTTGTTCCGGACAGCCTCGCGCAGAAAACGAGCGATCACGGCTGTGACCTCAAAAAAGACGGCGCGGCCTTTGAAAAGGTTGTTGCCGAAGCCAAGGCCTTAGGCGTTCGCGTGAGTCTTTTTATGGACCCCGAGCCAGAAAATATGAAACTTGCCAAAGATGTGGGGGCTGACCGCATCGAGCTTTATACCGAAAGCTATGCCGCTACGCGGGGCACCGGAGCGGCGGCTGCGGAACTTACGCGCTTTGCGGAGTCCGCGCAGGCGGCGCACGAAGCGGGGTTAGGCGTTAACGCCGGGCACGATCTGAGTCTTGCGAACCTCGAAGAGTTGCTTGTTGCCTGCCGCTACATTGATGAAGTCTCGATCGGGCACGCCCTCATTGCCGAAGCCCTGGAATACGGGATGACGGAAACTGTCGGGCGGTACAACGGCATCATTCTCAGAGCCGACGACCGTATTCGTTTTGCAAAATAACCGTCAGAAAGACACCACGAAAAGGAAATCTGCCATGCCCGGTCCTCTTGTCTGCGACATTGCTTCCACCGAACTCACCGACCACGAAGTTGCCCGCATCAGAAGTCCCCTGGTGGGCATGGTGATTCTTTTTACCCGCAACTACAAAAATCCCGCGCAGCTTAAAAAACTCTGCGACAGCATCCATGCCGTGAAACCTGACGTGCTGATCGGTGTGGATCACGAAGGGGGCCGCGTGCAGCGCTTCCGCGAGGGCTTTACCGAAATCCCGAGCATGCACACCTATGGGGAACTCTGGAAAGCGGACCCCGAAGCCGCCGCCCGCAGCCTCACCGCAGCGGGCTACGTGATGGCAAGCGAACTCAGAGCCTGCGGCGTGGACTTTACGTTTGCGCCGGTTTTGGACCTTGACTGGGGTAAGTGCGAAGTGATCGGCGAGCGCGCGTTTTCTCTGGATCCGCGCGTGGTGACGCGGCTCGCGCGAGCGTTGAGCCAGGGGATGCTTATTGCAGGGATGGCCAACTGCGGCAAACACTTCCCGGGGCACGGCTTTGTTTCGGCGGACAGCCACAAGGAGCAGCCGGTGGATGACCGTGAGGCCGACCGGATCCTTCACGCGGACGCCAAGCCCTACAGCTGGATGGGCGCAGGGCTTTGTTCCGTGATGACCGCGCATATCCTTTATCCGGCTTTAGACAGCGTTCCCGCCACGTACTCGGAAAAGATTTTGAAAGGCATTTTGCGCGACGAACTGCGCTTTACGGGCCTGGTGTTCTCTGACGACCTTTCTATGAAGGGCGCGGGCACCGGGGGCGACATTTTGGAGCGCGCCAAAGCCGCGCTTAAGGCAGGGTGTGATGCGCTCATCGTCTGCAATTCCCCGGAAGAAGCCGATACGCTGACGGCAAAATTGGAGTGGAGGCCCACCGCTGACTTTCGCGAGCGCTGGCAGAGGATCGTTCCCCGCGGCATGGCGCCTGCGCGCGACGAACTCAAGTGCACGGCGCTTTATAAAGTGGCGCTGCAGCAGATGAAGCCTTAAGAGAAAGTGCCTGCTTCTGCGCCTGACTCCGTCAATGGAATTAGGAGGTTGGGCGCAGACGGGCTGACATAACTCAGGTATTACCGAAGAGCCTTTGACAGGCCTTTCAAACCCCCATATTCTCCCCGACATCGCAAACAAATTTTTTTCAGAGGAGGCGGATGATGAGCGCGATGACGATGCACAGCAATTGTTGCTGTACGTGTTGTGTGCGTTTTCTGCCTCCGGTTAGCCTGAGCCTGCAGTAAGGCTCGTCATACATAACGAAACAGGGGACCGGCGGCAATGCGTGCGGTCCTTTTTTTGTTGCCTGCGCGCCTTGCCTTCCGGATAAACACAAATTGCTTGATCTGGACTTTATGGCGAAGTACCTCCCGTGGTACACCGACGCGGCGCTTTTAACGCTTCGTGTCGGCGCGCTCGGGATTGTGCTCGCGCTCGCAGCGGGCCTTGTGGTCGCCGTCGTGCGCTACTACCGCATACCGGTGCTCGCGCAAACCGCGGCCATCTACACGGAGCTCTCCCGCAACACGCCGCTTCTGGTGCAGCTCTTTTTTCTGTACTTTGGACTGCCCAAAATCGGGGTGCGGCTTTCCGGCGAATGGTGCGCCGTCATAGGCCTTGTTTTCTTAGGCGCAAGCTACATGGCCGAAGCCTTAAGAAGCGGGCTTACGGCCGTAGACAAAATTCAGACGGAATCCGCGCGTGTGTTGGGGCTCTCGCCCCTGCAGACCATGCGCTTTGTGGTGCTGCCGCAGGCGCTTGCCGTCGCAATGCCTGGTTTTGTCGCAAACGTCATTTTCCTCATCAAAGAAATTTCGGTTGTAAGCGCCATTGCGCTGCCGGACCTGATGTACGTCACAAAGGATCTGATCGGCAACTACTACAAGACCGACGAGGCACTCTTAATGCTCGTCGTGGCCTACATCATCATTTTGCTGCCGGTGTCGCTTTTCGGTTCCTGGCTTGAAAGGAGGATGCGTCATGCAGGCTTCGGGGTATGAGGTGCTTCTTAACGTCGACAACGTGAGGCGCCTTTTGGAAGGCCTTCTGATGACCTTAAACGTGAGCCTTGTGAGTGTGGCTTTGTCGCTTCCCTTGGGCGTTCTTTTCGGCATGGTGATGCGCATCAACAATCCGGTCACCAAAATCGCAAGCCGCACGTATCTGGAATTTATCCGGATCATGCCGCAGCTTGTACTTCTTTTTGTCGTCTACTTCGGTTTTACGCGCAGTTTCGGCTGGAACCTCTCGGCCTACACGAGTTCGATCATTGTCTTTACGGCCTGGGGAACGGCGGAAATGGGGGACCTCGTGAGAGGCGCTCTCGGGAGCATCCCGCGGCATCAGTACGAAAGCGCGCATGTGCTGGGTTTGTCGCCTCTGCAGACCTATCGGTTTGTGATCATTCCGCAGACGCTGCAGCGCCTGGTGCCTCCGGCGATCAATCTCGTAACGCGCATGATCAAGACGACAAGCCTCGTGGTGTTGATCGGGCTCGTTGAAGTGCTCAAGGTCGGTCAGCAGATCATTGACGCAAACCGCTTTCAGTTTCCGACCGCGGCGCTTTGGATTTATGCCGCCGTCTTTCTTTTGTACTTTTTTGCCTGCTGGCCGATCACGCTCGCCGCAGGGCACTTTGAGAAGAAATGGAGTCGTTCATGACGCAACCTGAACTGCAGACGAAGGGCCTGGTGAAGCGCTTCGGAGCCAATACGATTCTAGACGGCATCGATTTTTCGCTTGCCAAAGGCGAAGTCGCGGTGATTCTGGGGCCGAGCGGCTGCGGAAAATCCACGTTTTTGCGGTGCCTCATAGGCCTTGAAACGATCGACGCGGGGGAGGTGCTTCTCAAGGGTAAACCCGTCACGTACGCGGGCACGCTGCGTAACGGCCTCGGAATGGTGTTTCAGAGTTACGACCTTTTTCCGCATCTCACAGTCCTTGAAAACGTGACGCTTGCTCCCGTGCAGGTCGCCGGAAAAACCAAAGTTGAGGCGCAGAAAACGGCCGAGACGCTTTTAAAGCGCGTGGGTCTTTGGGAAAAGCGGGACTTTTACCCCAGGGAACTCTCGGGCGGCCAAAAGCAGCGTGTGGCCATCGTGCGGGCGCTCGCAATGAATCCGAGCGTGATGCTTTTTGACGAGGTGACGGCGGCATTGGACCCGGAGATGGTGCACGAAGTGCTGCAGGTGATCCTGGAACTTGCCGACGAAGGCTTAAGCATGGTGATCGTCACGCACGAAATGCAGTTTGCGCGCTCTGTTGCGGACCGGATCGTCTTTTTTGACGGCGGCCACATCGTGGAAGAGGGAAGGCCTGAGGAGTTCTTCACGCACCCAAGGAGCGAGCGTGCGCGGGAGTTTCTGCACACCTTCGATTACGAAAGAAAAACCAAGGTTTCAGCGGACACCGACGGCAGATGACGACGCCGGTGTCTTACGCCCGGCCCCTCGGCCGGGACTCTTAAACAATCGTCATTCATTGACACATACAGGGAAAAAACAAAATGTCTTCTTCTTTAATCCGTCGCCTTGCCGCCACTGCGGCAGCGCTTACCACCGCCTTTACGGCCGCTTCGTTTTCCGTTGAAGCCCGACCGCTTGATGCAATTCAGAAAAGCGGCGAAGTCGTAATCGGCGTTTTTTCCGATAAGGCCCCGTTCGGCTACGTTGACGCCAAGGGGAACTATCAAGGCTACGACGTCTATTTCGGTAACCGCCTCGCTAAGGACTTGGGCGTCAAGGTGAAGTACGTGTCCGTGGATCCGGCAAGCCGCGTGGAATTTCTCGTGACCGATAAAGTCGACATCATTCTGGCCAATTTCACCGTAACAAAAGAACGCGCCGAAAAGGTGGACTTTGCGCTGCCCTACATGAAGGTGGCTCTGGGCGTTGTGTCGCCCGAGAGCGCACCGATCACAAAAGTTGAGCAGCTCAAAGGCAAGACCCTCATCATCGCCAAAGGGACAACCGCAGAAACCTACTTCCAGGAAAATCATCCGGAAGTGCGTCAGCAGAAGTACGATCAGTACGCCGACGCCTATAACGCGCTCTTAGACGGCCGCGGTGACGCGTTTTCCACCGACAACACCGAAGTCCTTGCCTGGGCGCTCGTGAACAAAGGCTTTACCGTCGGGATCACTAAGCTCGGCAACCTCGACACGATTGCCGCGGCTGTGCAGAAAGGGAACAAGTCGCTTCTGGACTTCATCAACACTGAAATCGTGAAGCTCGGTAAGGAACAGTTCTTCCACAAGGCTTATAAGGAAACGCTCGCGCCCGTCTACGGCGCGGCTTCTAACCCCGATGACCTTGTCGTTGAAGGCGGCAAGCTCTGACGGATCTAAACAACCCGCGCTTGAAAGCGCGGGGTTTCCTGACACGGTGCAGGCTTTCC
>OMCT01000639.1_pt1 | contig 25672 bp, 18 predicted proteins | sample 1674301 | NCBI WGS metagenome assembly OMCT01 (sample SAMEA103958158, study PRJEB25191) | human gut metagenome
GGAAATCTGGCATAGCAAGAAAAACGACAGTCGCTTATCCCGAACTCAGGTTATATAATATTCTAAACCGGTTGATCCGTTGTTTAGTGTAATATTTTAAGCTCGGTTAATCCGAAGTAAAACATTATTGTTAAAAGCGGTTCAACCAGCTTGTTCTGTACGAATTAAGCCAGCTTCTTCTCCAAGCGCTCGCGGATGGCAGCGATGAAGCCTGCAGAGTTCTTTGTCTGCGGAGTAACGCCTTCCATAAGACCGGCGAGGTCCTTCGTTACGATACCCTCGTTGAGAGTGTCGAAGCAAGCAGCCTCGAGAGCGTCAGCGTAGCGCACGAGTTCGGGCAGGTTGTCCATCTCGCCGCGCTTGCGCAGAGCGCCGCTCCAAGCGAAGATAGTAGCCATCGGGTTGGTAGATGTCTCTTCGCCCTTCAGATACTTGTAGTAGTGGCGTGTAACGGTGCCGTGAGCAGCCTCGTACTCGTACTTGCCGTCCGGCGAAACGAGCACAGAAGTCATCATTGCCAACGAGCCGAACGCTGTAGAAACCATGTCGGACATAACGTCGCCGTCGTAGTTCTTGCAAGCCCAGATAAAGCCGCCCTTAGAGCGGATGACGCGTGCTACAGCGTCGTCGATGAGAGTGTAGAAGAACTCTAAGCCGCGCTTCTCGAACTCCTCCTTGTACTCCTCGAATACCTCGTAGAAGATAATCTTGAACTGTGCGTCGTACTTCTTAGAGATGGTGTCCTTTGTAGAGAACCAGAGGCTCTGGTTGGTGTCGAGCGCGAACTTGAAGCAAGAGTGCGCGAACGAACGAATCGACTTGTCGGTGTTGTGCATTGCCTGGAGCACGCCGGCGCCCTTGAATGTGTGAACCACAACCTCCTCGTGCTTGCCGCTCTCGCCGTCGAAGACGAGCTTAGCTACGCCCGGCTCGTCGGCACGGATCTCAACGCTCTTGTAAACGTCGCCGTAAGCGTGACGAGCGATGGTGATAGGCTTCTCCCAGTTCTTCACTGCAGGATGGATGCTCGGGATAGTGATAGGTGTGCGGAATACGGTGCCGTCGAGGATAGAGCGGATAGTGCCGTTCGGGCTCTTCCACATCTGGTGCAGCTTGTATTCGTCCATGCGCTGGTGGTTAGGTGTGATGGTAGCACACTTAACGGCTACGCCCAGGCGTTTTGTAGCCTCGGCTGCGTCCTTTGTTATCTGGTCGCCGGTCTCGTCGCGCTTAACGAGTCCCAAGTCGTAATACTCTGTCTTGAGGTCAACGAACGGAAGGATAAGCTCATCCTTGATCATCTGCCACAAAATACGGGTCATCTCGTCGCCATCCATCTCTACGAGTGGAGTGGTCATCTGAATTTTTTCGGTCATAGTTATTTGGATTTAAGAATTTTGAGTTTTGAATTTTGAGTTTTGAATTGTTGCCGTTGGCAATTTTGAGTTTTGAGTTTTGAATTTTGAATTGTCGGTTACGCCTATGAGGAGTTGTTCAATGTTGAATTTGTAATTCACAACTCAACAACTCAAAATGCGCGAAGCGCACAATTCAAAACTCAAAACTCAAAATTCAACATTTAGAGCTTGTTCTTATAATAGTTCATCAAGCAGCCGTCTGCCAGAATCTGACGCTCGTCGGTGGTGAGGTTCTGGAAGAAGAGGTGGATAGGCTTAACGCCGTCGCGAGCGATAACCTGCGCGTCGATCTCCTCCTTACCTGCGAGGATGGCCTCGCGTATGCCCGGCACGAAGAGCTTGTCGCCCGGTTCGAAGTTGAACTCAACGTCCTTGGCGATTGTGAACGGCACGATACCCCAGTTGATACAGTTAGAACGGTAGCGCTTTGTAGCGTACTCGTAGCAAACGTTAGCGTCGCCGCCGAGCACCTTCTGGCAAGAAGCAGCCTGCTCGCGAGCCGAGCCGTCGCCAGGACGGTTGGCGAATACGCATGAGCCGAACGATGTATCCTCAGCCTTTGCGCCCACCTTGGCGAGAGCCTCTGCGATGTTTGCGCTCACCTCACCTGCACGGCGTGCGAGGTCCTGCTTCTGAATCTCCTTGCTCAGACCAACGTATTCAGGCACGCGGCGAGAGAGGGCGAACTCAGAAAGCTTCAACGGGTTAGAACGGTAAGAACTTGTCTCGCCAGACGGGATAAGCTCGTCGGTAGTTGTAACCGGGTCGTGGATAACAGCTGCCAACTCGAGCAGCATGTTCTCCTGCATCGGATACATTGTAGGCCAGTCCTTGATGTTCGGACCGTAGCGGAGCTCTGTCTCAGGACGCGGTCTGCCGTAGCCGTTGTATACGCGGCACTTGTATATCTTGTCGTCGTAAACGTATGGCTTGTGAGTGTTCTCGTACTCTACGTCTGTCGCAGCCGTAATCACGCCACCGTTGGCTGCTGTAGCAGCGATAGAGCGTGCGTCCATAAGCGCAACGAGAGAGAGCTGACCCTGACCAGGCTTAGAACCCTCGCGGTTGGGGAAGTTGCGTGTGGTGTGGCGGATAGACAGACCGTTGTTAGAAGGAACGTCGCCTGCGCCGAAGCACGGACCGCAGAATGCCGGCTTCATCACAACGCCCGCCTCGATGAGGTCGGCTGTGATGCCTTCGCGTGTTACAGCCATTGATACCGGTGTCGACTGCGGATAAGCCGAAGCCGTGAAGTAGTCGTTGCCGATGCTCTTGCCCTTAAGAATAGCGCCAGCCTCTGCGAGGTTGTCGTATGTACCGCCCGAACAGCCTGCGATGATACCCTGGTCGGCGTAAACCTTACCGTCAACAATCTTGTCGACGAGGTGCACGTCTACCTTGTCACCGAAACGCTTCTTCGCGTCTTCCTCGATGCGTGTGAGGATGCCCACCGGGTCGGCCTGAAGTTCGTGGATAGTAACTGCGTTCGACGGGTGGAACGGCAGAGCGATCATCGCCTCCTGAGAAGAGAGGTCGATGCGAATCATCATATCGTAGTAAGCTACGTCGCCCGGCTTCAGTTCCTTGAAGTCCTGCGAACGCTCGTGTATGTCGTAATGGTGCTTCACCTCTTCGTCTGTAACCCAGATAGAGCTCAAGCAAGTGGTCTCGGTAGTCATGATGTCGATACCGTTACGGAAGTCGATAGGCAACTCTTTAACGCCAGGACCTGCGAACTCGAGCACCTTGTTCTTCACAGCGCCGCTCTCGAATGTAGCCTTAACGAGAGAGATAGCCACGTCGTGCGGACCTACGCCCTTCTTGGGCTTGCCCTCGAGCCATACGAGCACCACTTCCGGTGCGTTGATGTCCCATGTGTTCTTGAGCAGCTGCTTCACGAGCTCGCCGCCGCCTTCGCCAACGCCCATGTTACCGAGCGAGCCGTAGCGTGTGTGAGAGTCGGAACCGAGAATCATGTTGCCGCACTTCACCATCATCTCGCGAGCATACTGGTGGATGACAGCCTGGTTAGCCGGAACGTAGATGCCGCCGTACTTCTTAGCTGCTGACAGACCGAATACGTGGTCGTCTTCATTGATAGTGCCGCCTACTGCGCAGAGCGAGTTGTGGCAGTTTGTCATAGCGTAAGGCAACGGGAACTCTTGCAGACCGCTTGCGCGTGCTGTCTGAATGATTCCAACGTATGTGATGTCGTGTGACATCATTGCGTCGAAGCGGATGCGCATCTTCTTTCCCTTCGAGCCGTCCACGTCGTGAGAGCGGAGGATGCCGTAGGTGATAGTGTTCTCGCGAGCTTCGTCGGGTGTCATGCCTTCGTACTTGTCGCAAACTTCGGTACCGTTGAGGAGATAGACTCCGTGATTAATAAGTTCTACCATAATGCCAAGGTTTTAAGTTATTAGTTTGTTTAATTATTAATATTCTTTTGTTGTTAGTATGTTTGTGTACTTCTATCCTTTGTCGTAGGATGTCTGTATTCTTTTATCTTCTTCTTTGTTAGTATGTCTGTATGCTTCCGATGAACACGGTGAGCGATAGCATGTCTGCTGCGCCTCCTGGCGAAATGTTCCGCTCGGTGTAGCGGCGGTCCATATCTTTGAGAGCGAGAAGTTCGGTTGATGCGCACTTCTCTTCTATGGCTGATGCGCACTTCTCTTTGTCTTCAGCGGCGTATGCCTCTTCGAAGCTGGCGAGCAAAGCTCTTGCTTCCTGCTTCACTTCTTCTGCCGTGACGACGTTGGTGCGATAGATTACGTTGGTGTCGTCGAGGTCGCACATGATGCGCAGCAATGTTTTGTGCAGAGCGTGCGCATCGTGGCTCTTTCTGCGTTCGTTGTAGAACGGCAGCCATTCGGCGAACAGTTTTTCGTAGCCTTCGCGGGCGTTGTCGAGCGCTCCTTTTATGGTTATTGTGCCGTTGGAGAGCTGCTTTGCCTTGCTGCCGTGCGTGCCGCTGGTATCGGGGAAGCTGGCTGCGAGAGCCTTTATTGTGATCTGGAGTGAGGATAGAGGGGATGTTAGGCTTTCTAGGGGGGCTAGGTTTTTTAGAGAGACCTGGCTATCTTCTTTTTCTTCTTTTTCTCTTTCCTTTCCTCTTTCTTCTTTTCTTTCTTCTTTTCCTCTTTCTTCCTTGTTAGCTGCTGCTTTTTTCTCCTCGTAGGCTGCTGCTACTACGGCTAAGCCCATTGAGAAGAGGGCGCCTTTATGCGTGTTTACGCCATTTGTGGCTTCGAGCATAGCCTTTTCGGCTTCTATTCCGGCGTCTCTTATGACTGTGTGAGACGGGAGAGTGTCGGCGAAACCGAGGAATGCGAGGCGCACGAAGTAGGGGTGGAGCGTGTTGATGCTGAGTTGCATCAGCGCATAGTCCATGTCGCGGTGCGCTCCGTTATTGTCTTTGTCTACAAGACCGGGCTTCGGCGTGGTGTCGAGCTCAGCCTGCAGCGCTTGTGTAGCGAGGTGTGCTATTATATAAGGTAGGGTGGTGGGCGGCACGAGCTGTCTTATTGTGTTCATGTCGCCTTCTTCCATTGCCTTGCGGACGCGCGATGCGCTTACTGCGTTGCCGTCTTTCTCCAGTCGATTTATCTCGCGAACGTCTTTGAGCGTTTCGTGCATCAGTTGGTTGTAGCGTCGTGTGAGCTGGTCGGTAGGCTCTGTGCCTACGAAACGCACGGTTGCGCCGAGAGCTGGCGCGATGTGACGGCGGAACAGATCGAGGTCGAGCAGCATCTGCGTGTCGGCAGCGTCGTCGAGTCGCTTCAGAAAGTAGGTAGGGAACGTCGCACGACTGATTGCATAGTCGCTGCCGTCGATTACGCTGACGTTCTCTATGTCTGCAACGCCTTGCTCTACCATCGCTTTGCGCTCTGTGTATGCGAAGAGCGAGCAGTCTTCTCTTACTACCATTACGTATAACCGTTCCACTTGCTTGGCGGCTTGCTCTATGAGGTAGCGGTGGCCGAGGGTGAAGGGGTTGCAGTTCATTACAATGCAGCCGGTGGGCTGCATTGTGGTGTTGAGGTGTTGAGGTGTTGAGGTGTTGAGATATGAGGTGTTGAGATGTTGAGATGTTGAGGTGTTGAGATATGAGGTGTTGAGGTGTTGAGGTGTTGTGGTGTTGAGATATGAGGTGTTGAGATGTTGAGGTGTTGTGGTGTTGAGATTTGTTTTTTCTTCCTCTTTACATTCCTTACTATCCTCTTTACACTCCTTATTGTCCTCTTTACACTCCTTATTGTCCTCTTTACACTCCTTATTGTCCTCTTTACACTCTTTGTTGTATTCTTTATACTTTTCTGATTCCTCTTTTATCTTTTTCAGAGCCTCGACCGTATTGCTGATTCCTCCGATGCCGGTCTCCATGAGTATAGCTTCGGGGGCTTCGGCGAGCAGACGGAAGGAGAGACTCTCGAAGAGTTGTCGGTTCTTGGGCTTTGTAAACAGCTTGATGCAGCCGTAGCCCTCCTGGTTGGCGTGCGATATGAGGTGCGAGACGAGCGTGTTGGCTATAGCTTCGCCTTTGTGCGCATCGTCCACTGCAACGCACTTTATTACGTCATCCTTCAATCCGCCACCGGCTATCATCTCGCCGTCGTCGTCGAGCATTGCGGCGTAGTAGTTCATGTCGTCGATGCGCAGTGCGTTGCGTTTGAGAAACGCTTCTATACGTTGGCGCTGACGGGGTGTTGCGGGGTTGAGGGTCTGTATCTCCATAGGTTTAAGTATTAAGATTTGCGGGCTTCGACGTAGCTGTCCACCATTTCGTTGATTTTCGCCCATATATCTTCTTGCGTGTGCCAGCGCATCCTCATGCAGTAGCGTGCTTCGTGGTCGCAGACGAGACAGCGTCGTGGCTTTTCGCCGATGGCGTCTCTTGAGACGGGCACGCCGTCGGCGTTGATGATGTCGATGTCGAAGAGGCGTCCGAGTGGGTGGGTGTCTTCGATGTTGACGGCTATGCGCTTGGCTTCGAGGTGCGGCATCGGGGTGATGAGGTAGGCTTCGTAGCCGGTTTCGAGGTCGAGCTCGAGGAGGGTAGGGGCTAGGCTTTCTATGGGGACTAGGGGTTCTGGGGTTTCTATGTTTTCTAGGGGGGATAGCCCTTTGTTTTCTTTGACGGCGAAAGCTTTGCGCATGGCTTCAACAGCGGCGTGAGCTGCCGTGAGCGACTGCTGATTACGCTTTACGCTTCCTGGCATGACGACAGTAAGGCACACCAGTGTCTTTCCCGAGTGTTCAGCCAGCAGCTTCTGCTGTGTGGCATGGCGTGCGTCGCGGCTCGCCAGAAGTTCGTGGAGCGTAATCATTCTTTGAATTTTGAATTTTGAGTTTTGAGTTTTGAATTGTGCGCTTCGCGCATTTTGAGTTTTGAATTTTTGAATTGTGAACTCAGCATTGAATAATTCAACATCGGCGTAGCCGACAACTCAAAATTCAAAACTCAAAATTCAAAACTTATTCCTTGATGTTCTTGATAACATCCATTACCGAGCCGTCGCGGTTCATCACGACGCCGACAACCTTGTCGCCGAACGGCAGCGGTGCGGGGTTGCCGATTACAGAGAGTGCGCGGTCGCGGAGCTCCTCGAGTGTGACGAGCTTCAAGCCGGCAGCCTTCAAGCGTTCAGCTATCTCCGGTCGAGCTGGGTTGACAGCGATGCCGTATTCGGTTACGACCACGTCTACGGTGCGACCCGGAGTGATGAGCGTAGTGACCTCGTTAACGACGCACGGTATTCTGCCGCGGAGCAGCGGGCAGACGATGATAGAGAGAGCCGAGTCTTCTGCTGTGTCGGGGTGTCCGCCGATAGCACCGCGTATGATGCCGTCGCTACCTACGAGTACGTTCACGTTGAAGTTGACGTCCACCTCAAGTGCCGAGAGTATCACGATGTCGAGATAGTGTGTGGCAGCGCCCTGCTCGTGCATACTTGCGTATTCGCAAGCCGACACCTCCTTGTGCTTCGGGTCGTTCTTGAGCGACTCTGCAGCCACCTTGTCGAACGACTGCACGTCGATGAGGCGCTCGATGAGTCCCTCCTCGTGCATCTTCACCATGTGAGCCGTGATGCCGCCGAGGGCGAACGAAGCCTTGATGCCCTGGTCTATCATGCTCTGGCGGATGTACTTCACGGCAGCGAGCGAAGCACCGCCCGAACCGGTCTGTATAGAGAAGCCGTTCTTGAAGTAGCCACTGTTCACGATCACCTTCGCAGCCTGCTGAGCGAGCAGAATGTCGCGCGGGTTCTTTGTGTCGCGGATGGCTCCCGAAGCAATCTTCGACGAGTCGCCTACCGACTCAACCTCAACCACGTAGTCGACGTCGTGCTCCGAGATAGAGTTCGGAGTGTTAGGATAAGGCACGAGGTCGTCGGTGAGTATCACCACCTTGTCGGCGTAGTGAGCGTCGGGCAGCGCGTAACCGAGCGAACCGCAGATGCTCTTAGCGTTCTCCGAGCGCGAGTAGCCGCAGGCGTTGCCGAGCGGGTCGGAAGAAGAAGCGCCGAGGAACGCCACGTCGATGTGCAACTCGCCCGAAGCGATAGCCTCGCCGCGTCCGCCGTGCGAGCGGAACACCACCGGCTTCTCCATCAGTCCGTGCGAAATCTCCTTAGCCAGTTCGCCGCGCAGACCCGATGTCGAAATCTCTGTGATTACGCCGTTGCGGATGTGCTCGATGAGCGGTTCGTGCACGTCCTGCAAGCTCGAAGCTGCGAGGTGCAGACCCTTGAATCCCATCTCTGCGAGCTTAGCCACAACCATGTTCACCACCTTGTCTCCACCGCGGAAGTGGTGGTGGAACGATATAGTCATGCCGTCCTTCAGTCCCGAGTGGCGAATAGCCTCCTCGAGCGTCATGAGTTTGGGGCTTTTCTGCTGCAGTTCGAGGCGCGGAGTGATGTCCTTGTGTGCCTCTACATTATTATATACGCTCTTTCCCATAGCCTGAGCCACCTGCTCGGCGAGGGTATGTCTTTCGTTCAGTGTGCTCATGCTATGTCCTCCTGTTTAATTACGCCCGAAGCCAGTGCCAAGTCGATGACGCGCTGTGCGCGTATCACCACTGGTCGGTCAACCATTTTACCGTTCACGGCGATAACGCCCGAACCCTTCTTCTCAGCCTCCTTGATGGCAGCGATAACGGCGAGCGCCTTGTCGATAGCCTTCTGGGTCGGTGTGAACACCTCGTTGATGATTTCTATCTGGCGCGGGTTGATGATCGACTTACCGTCGAAGCCCAACTGATGAATCAGCTCCACCTCCTTGCGGAATGTCTCCATATCGTTGAGGTTAGAGTAGACGGTGTCGAGCGCGTCGATGCCTGCAGCGCGTGCAGCCACCACGATAGTCTGGCGTGCCATGAGCAGCTCCATGCCCTCGGGCGAGCGCTGTGTCTTCAGGTTGGCGCAGTAGTCCTCCGCACCGAGCGCTATGCCCATCATGCGCTTAGAAGCGGTAGCGATGGCGTAGGCGTTCACCACGCCGAGCGTGCTCTCGAGCGCAGCCATTATCTGCGTGCGACCCACGCAGCCCAGCTCCTGCTCCACCTTCTCTATCTCGCGCTCCACCTCGATCACCTCCTCGGCGGTCTCGGTCTTAGGCATACGGATGACGTCGACGCCAGCCTTAACGACAGCCTCGATATCCTTCTTGCCGTACGGAGTGTTGAGCGGGTTGATGCGCACCACCATTTCCGTCGTGCCATAGTCGATGGTCTTCAATGCGTTGTAGACGAGCAGGCGTGCCGCGTCTTTCTCTGCCATTGTAACAGAGTCCTCAAGGTCGAGCATTATTGAATCGGGATGATATATATATGCATCCTGCATCATGCCGGGGTTGTTTCCCGGCACGAACATCATAGTTCTTCTTAGTCGTTTCATAGGTCAAAAAGTTTTTTTAGGGGTTAGTCTTTCCACACGTCTTTGCCCGTAGCTCTTACGGCAGCCGCAGTGACGCGTGCGCGGATAGTGCAGTCGAGCGCGCCCTTGTCAGTGGCGTGCACCTCGGCACGGGTGATACCGAGTCCTTCGAGCGTCTCAGCTATCACCTTGCGTATCTGGTCGCCGAACTGGTAGGCAACCGAACTCTGCAAATCGATGTTCAGTCCCTCTTTCTCGCAAGGGGCAATCTGAATCATGATGTCGCCGGACTCCATTGTTCCGGCAGTAGCTTGTTTAAGTTCCATAGGTATAGTATTTAAAAAGTTTGTGGTCTTTAGATTCTTTGAGAGGTATGGGTTCGGCGTCGTGTGCTCCGACGGGCGCCAGCGTGCCTTGCGGCGTCAGCACGTGCATCGCTTTAACTTGCTTTGCGTGCTTCATGGGCGTCAGCGTGCGTGGAGAAGATGCGGTTGGGAGTGGTGTGAGTAGAAACGTAATAAAACAAAAATTGCGTAAATACAACAACACTTCCTTTCGTCTTTACACCGAAGAGAACCGAGTTATACTTACGCTCGCGCGAGCAGTATATAAGGGTAATAATGTCTGTGTCCGCACAAAACACGTTCTGCGTGCGGATTTCTATTTCGCGGGGTAAAGGTACGCATTAATTGTGAAACGAGCAAGCATTTTGCAAGGATTTTTTTGCTGGGATACCTCTTAGGGGTGACTAAAGGGGGTGCACTTGTCTCAAGTGCACCAACAAAGCAAGTGGTGCACCAACAAAGCAAGTGGTGCACTTGAGACAAGTGCACCCCCTTTGAGTCCTTTGAGTGATTACCGCGTACTGGTAACGCTGTTACCGCCTACTGGTAATGTCGTTACCGCATACATGTAATAGTGTTACCAGTACGCGGTAACATTCTAAAACGAAATGTCGGGTAACGCAACTCTTAGTCTGTTGATGCGCATTTCTCAGGGGAGGGTGTGTCAAAACTCAATCAATGCGGGCTGAAAGCCCAACAACCACATAGCCCAGGGCAGCGCCCTGGGTGTTGAGTGTATATGTTGAATAGTGCGCCCTGTAAGGGCAACAGCTTAATAATTAGGCTTTTGCCCTTACAGGGCGTGGGGTTAGTGTGGCGCATATTTACCCAGGGCGTTGCCCTGGGCTATGTGCTTTTGCCCCTCCGGGGCGTCCTACTCGTGAGTTTTGACACACCCTCAACCAAGCTGACGGTGCACTTCTTGCTCGGTTGGTGCCATCTGTTCGGTTGGTGCACTTCTTGCTCTGGCAAGCGGCAAAGCCGAGCGGAGACAAGTGCACCCCCTTGAAGGCACTCTTGCTTCTGAAATCTGTGGATTCTGTGGGAGGTCTGCGCACCCTAACATCTGTGATGATCTGTGAAATCTGTGGGAGAACCTCCGCTGCACCAACATTCTCCGCCAATTTGTCCTTTGCTTCTGACTATCTGTCGCCGAAACTGCCAATATTGCTTACGATTTATCGGCGGAAACAGCGAAACGGTTTTGGCACGTAAGTTGCAGTATACTTAGTGCAAGCCGATGGACGGAAGCCCTGAGGCAAGCAAACGATAAACGTAAGATTAAAATATAAATAGGAGGTATTTGATATGTTACCAGTAATGAGAAATACTTGGATGCCAGAAGTTTTCAACGACTTTTTTGATACTGACTTTATGCCGCGTACAAACGCAACTGCCCCGGCAATCAACGTTAAGGAAACAGAACACGACTATACTGTAGAGCTTGCTGCAGCCGGAATGAAGAAGGACGACTTCAACATCAACATCGACGCTGACGGCAACCTGCACATCAAGATGGAGAAGAAGAACGAGAAGAAGGAAGAGGAGAAGAAGGAGCACTATCTGCGCCGCGAGTTCTCTTACACCAAGTTCGAGCAGACATTGCTCTTGCCTGACGATGTCGACAAGGAGAAGATTGCTGCCAACGTGAGCGACGGTGTGCTTACAATCGATCTTCCGAAGGTGGAGCAGAACGTGCAGAAGGCAGCTCGCCAGATTGAGGTGAAATAATCCTCGCGAGGCACGCCCCGACGGCACGACAGCTTCGCAGCCCGACGCCGTCAGGCACGCTCAGCAGTTGATTTTGGTTAGTATTAGATGATATAAATTGTTGTTGAGAAAATTGTTGATTAGGTTTAAGTGAGAAAGCCCTGCCTCGCACGAATGCGAAGCAGGGCTTTCTTCATTTTACTCAGTTGAGAATTGAGAGTTTAGAGTTGAGAGTTGGTTTAGTTGAGAGTTGAGAATTGAGAGTTGAGAGTTATGATTACCTTGAGAGCTTCAAGAGAGCGCAAACTATAGTGCATATCATAACTCTCAACTCTCAACTCTCAATTCTCAACTAAACCAACTCTCAATTCTAAATTCTCAACTCTCAACTAAGTAAATTCTCACCAGAATTTACTTATACTCATGTACCGGCAGTTCGCCGTTGAGTGCTCCGAGCGCGTTGAACGCCAGCGACTCCATCTCGCCTTCGCCCGGCAGCACTACGACCGGAGCGAGGAAGCCCACCTGCTTCTTTATCTCCTCAACGCAGTATTTGCTGTATGCGATGCCGCCGGTGAGGATGATGGCATCCGCCTTGCCCCAGAGCGCAACCGCCATGGCGCCTATCTGCTTCGACACGGTGTAGAGCATAGCCTCGAGCACCTCGTGGAACGGCTCCTCGCCAGCCTCAGCGCGGCGCGAGATCTCCTTCATGTCCTTCATGCCCAGCAGCGCCTGGCATCCGCCGTTGCCTGCAAGCATCTTCATTATCTCAGCCTCGGTATGCTTGCCCGAGAAGCAGAGGCGCACGAGCTGGTCGGCTGGCAGCGTTCCGGCACGTTCCGGCGCGATAGGACCCTCGCCGTTGAGCGCATTGTTCACGTCAATCACCTTTCCCTCGTGGTGAGCCGACACACAGATGCCGCCGCCGAGGTGAGCCACTACGAGGTTCATCTCCTCATACTTGCGACCTATGCTGCGCGCATAGCGGCGCGAAGCAGCCTTAGCGTTGAGCGCGTGGAATATCGACTCGCGCTTCATGAACGGCAGACCCGTGTAGCGGGCGCGTGTCATGAACTCGTCTACCACAACCGGGTCGGCCATGTAAGCCGGACAGTGGCACATCTGCGCTATCTCGTCGGCGATGAGCGAACCGAGATTGCACACGTGCTTGTGCTTGGCGTTGATGAGGTCCTGCTTCATCTGCTCGTTGATGGCGTAGACCCCACCGTGCAGCGGCTTCAGCAGACCGCCGCGACCTATCACGGCGTCGAACTCCAGAGGTATTCCAGCCTCCTTGAGCAGCTTCAGCACGAAGTTCTTGCGATACTCATACTGCTCGTTAACGGTAGTGAACTGGTCTTGCTCCTCCTGCGGGTGCAGTCCGTCAGATGTCCATACAGCACGTTCGTCTTCATACACAGCCACCTTCGTTGAGGTGCAGCCGGGGTTTATGACAAATATCTTCTTCATAAATGATTTTTGTTGCTTCTTATTTGTTGATTGCCTTCAGGCAGGCAGTTGCTAAAGAGTAGAATTTAGAGTCGGCAGTGTCGGCGCGCGATGTCACCACAACCGGCGCGCTGGTGCCCACGAGCATGCCCGCAACCGTAGCTCCGCCGAAGAGCGTAAGCGTCTTGTAGAACGTGTTGCCCGCCTCGATGTCGGGGAAGATGAGGCAGTTGGCGTTGCCCACAACCGGCGATACGATGCCCTTGATGGCTCCGCTCTCTGCGTCGCAAGCTGTCTTTACGTCCATCGGACCACTCATGTTCACCTCGCCGTAGGCTCCCTTTGCGGCGTTAGCCTTCAGCTCCTCGTAGCTCAGCGTGAGCGGGAACTTCTCAGACACCTTCTCGGTGCAGTGGATGAGAGCCACGCGCGGACGGTCGCCGCCCGTGATGCTGCGGTAGGTGGCGGTGATGTAGTGCGCCAGAGCGTCAAACTGCTCCGTAGTGGGGTAGGGAATAACGGCTGCGTCGGTGAAGAAGAGCAAGTGGTTGAGGCTCGGCACGTCAGCCACGGCGATATGTGTCAGCACGCTGCCCTTGATGAGGATGCCCTCCTCCTTGTTGAGCACGGCGCGCAGGAGGTTGTCGGTGTTCAGCGAACCCTTCATAAGCACGTCGGCGCGGCCTTCGCGCACCTCTTTCACGGCATGACGCGCCGCATCGTCGTCGTCGTCGGCTACGATGAGGGTCACCTTGTCTGGATAGTCGGCAGCCAAACGGCGAGCGATGTCAGCCTTAGCTGCGTTAGCCACAAGGATGAAGCGTGCGAACTGCTCCGCAATGCTTCGTTCGATAACTTCTTCTGTGTGAGAGTCGGCAGGAGATGCCACGGCAACCGTCACTACCTGCGCAGCTTGGCGCAGACGTTCGGGTAGGATTTTAAAGTCAACGATAGGTTCCATACTTATTTATAGGGTATTATGTTTAGAGTTGCGCATTTTGTTGCTATCTGTGCAACTTTTGCAAAGGTACAGTAAGTTTGTTATACTGCAAAGAAAAATGGGAAAATTTATTCTCAATCGCAGGAATGTGGGACTTTAATCAGTGAAATATAGTAACTTTGCAGTCAAATATACCAAGATACAGTCTATGACAACAGCAGAATTTATACAAGAATATCGCGAAAAGGACACCAGTCAGCTCGCCCTTCGGTCGGCACGCTTCCCCGATGTGGACATGCCCTACGCACTCGACCAGATAAAAGGCTGGCAGACAGCGCGTCGCAAGCTCCCCACATGGGCTGCCTGCGACGGCATCGTCTACCCGCCACACCTCTCTATGGAGCAGTGCTCGTCGGAGCCGACGGCGCAGTATAAGCTCAATCTGGCGATGGAGTGGAGTTGTCGAATTGAGAGTTCAGAGTTCAGAGTTGAGAGTTCGGAGGAAGGAGTTGAGAGTTCAGAGAGGAGAGTTGAGAGTTCGGAGAGGGAAGTTGAGAGTTCAGAGTTGAGAGTTGAGAATTCGGAGGAAGGAGTTGAGAGTTCAGAGTTGAGAGTTGAGAGTTCGGAGGGAGAAGTTAATAATTCTTCTTCTGGGCAGCCTGCAACTCTCAACTCTCAACTCTCAACTCTCAACTCTCAACTTTCAACTCTCAACTGTCATGCGTCCCGCATGACCGACCTGACCGGCGGTTTCGGTGTCGACTTCTCGTTCACCTCCTGCGCTTTCGCCTCAGCCACATACGTAGAGCGCAACGCGCAGCTCTGCCACATGGTGGAGCACAACCTGCCGTTGCTCGGCATCGACAACGCAAAGGTGGTCTGCGCCGACGCCGTCGACTATCTCTCTACGCTCGATATGCAGACAATGATATTCCTCGACCCTGCGCGCCGCGACCAGCACGGCTCCAAGACCGTCATGCTTGCCGACTGCACGCCCGACGTCGTGCAGCTACTGCCGCAGCTTCTCAAGAAGTCGCGCTTCACGATGCTCAAGCTCTCGCCCATGCTTGACTGGCACAAGGCTGTAGAAGACCTGCAGGGCACGGTACGCGAGGTGCATATCGTGTCGGTGGGCGGCGAGTGCAAAGAGCTGCTGCTCGTGCTGTCTGAAGAGATAGAAAGCGAGCTGAAGGTGTTCTGCGCAGACCTCGAAGCGGGAGGCTCTGGGGAGGCTGGTCTTTCTGGCGGTTCTAGTGGTTCTAGCTGTTCTAGCCTTTCTAGTGAACCTAGTTTTCCTAGAACGCCTAGTTCTCCTAGCGCTCCTAGCCACCCTAGCACGCATAGCCTTTCTGCTTCTCTCTTCGTCTACGCCCCTGGCTCCCCCCGCCCAGCCCCCAACTCAAAACTCAAAACTCAAAACTCAAAATTCTTGCATGAGCCCAACGCCTCAATTATGAAGGCGGGCTGCTTCGACGAGCTTGCCGCAGCCTACGGCGTGTCGCCCGTCAGCCGCAACAGCCACCTCTTCCTTTCTGCAGAGCCCGTCGACGGCTTCCCTGGCAGGAGCTTCAGCATAGAGCGCGTCACAACGCTCAACAAGCGCGAGCTGCGCCAGGCGCTGGCAGGCATCGAGAAAGCCAATATCGCCACACGCAACTTCCCGCTCTCCGTAGCCGAACTGCGCAAGCGCCTCAAACTCAAAGACGGCGGCGACGTGTATATATTCGCTACAACCACCGCTGAAGACGAACATCTACTGCTGATTTCTCATAAATATCAATAAATATTTAGCATATTTTCGTCTGTTTGAGCAAATTTCCGTACTTTTGCACCCTTAAGGCTTTATTTATAAAGATGTATCCATCGCCCGAAGTGACAATCGGGCGACGTATATCAAACAAAAAATGAAAGAATAAATCAATAAAAATGTCAGCAATAGAGATTAAGAAAGTTGAGTCGCGCCGCGACCTTCGCCAGTTCGTTAATTTTCATTACGACCTCTATAAAGGTAATGCTTACGACGTGCCCAACCTCTACTTCGACGAGATGAGGACCTTTAGTAAGGACAAGAATGCAGCCTTCGACTTCTGCGAGGCAGAGTATTTCATGGCGTTCCGCGACGGCAAGATGGTAGGTCGTGTGGCTGCCATCATCAACCACAGCGCCAACAAGAAGTGGGAGCGCGAGTCGGTGCGCTTCGGATGGATCGACTTTGTCGACGACATCGAGGTGTCTACAGCCCTGCTCAAGGCTGTAGAAGACTACGGCAAGCAGAAAGGAATGAAAGAAATCGTTGGTCCGCTCGGATTCACCGACATGGACCCCGAAGGAATGCTCCTCGAAGGCTACGACCAGCTCGGCACTCAGGCTACTGCCTACAACTATCCCTACTATCCTGAGCACATGGACCGCATGGGCGGATGGGAGAAGGACAACGACTACGTAGAGTACAAGCTCTACGTGCCCGAAGAGATGCCCGAGAAGTATGCAACCATCGCGAAGATGATTCAGAAGCGCTACAACCTGCAGGTGAAGAAGTTGAAGCGCAATGAGATATACGGCGAGAACGGATACGGCAAGAAGATATTCAATGTAGTGAACGAGACCTTCAAGGACCTCTATGGCTACTCGAAGCTCACCGACCGACAGATAGAACAGTACGTGAAGATGTATCTGCCCATGGCAGACCTCGACCTCATCACTATCATCGAAGACTGGAACACACCCGACCATAAGGTGGTTGGTGTGGGCATCTCCATACCTTCGCTCGCACACGCCCTGCAGAAGTGCGGCGGAAAGCTCTTCCCCTTCGGCTGGTGGCACATACTGCGCGCGCTGAAGTTCCACAAGACCGACGTCGTAGACCTTCTGCTCGTAGGCATTCTGCCCGAATACCGTCAGAAAGGCGCCAACGCTCTGCTCTTCTACGACCTCATCCCGCGCTACCAGCGCCTCGGCTTCAAGTGGGGAGAGACCCACGTCGAGATGGAGACCAACATGAAGGTTCAGGGACAGTGGCAGTATCTCAACCGCGAGATACACAAGCGCCGCAGATGCTATAAAAAGGACATTTAAATCGGATAGCATCCTTGGTGCTGTCACAATCGTTTAGGATGCTATAAGATATAAAGAAATAAAATGGAAGAAAACATTCAACCCACAGTTCAGTATACCGACGACAACATACGCCACCTCTCCGACATGGAGCATGTGCGTACACGTCCTGGTATGTATATCGGTCGCTTGGGCGACGGTCAGTTGCCCGAGGACGGCATCTATGTGCTTCTGAAGGAGGTAATCGATAACTCCATCGACGAGTTCAAGATGAATGCCGGCAAGCGCATAGAGGTAGACATCGACGACCGCCTGCGTGTGTCGGTGCGCGACTATGGTCGCGGCATTCCGCAGGGCAAGCTCGTAGAGGCTGTCAGCGTGCTCAACACCGGCGGCAAGTACGACTCGAAGGCGTTCAAGAAGAGTGTGGGTCTGAACGGCGTTGGCGTGAAGGCGGTGAACGCCCTCTCGGCACATTTCGAGGTGAAGTCGTACCGCGACGGAAAGGTGCGTGCGCTCAAGTTCGAGCGCGGCAACCTCAAGTCGGACATCACCGAGGACTCTGCTGACGAGAACGGCACGTACATCTTCTTCGAACCCGACCCCACACTGTTCGTAGGCTATTCGTTCCACGACGACTTCGTGGAGACAATGCTGCGCAACTACACATATCTCAACTCAGGTCTTGCGATTATGTACAACGGTCGGCGCATCCTCTCGCGCAACGGCTTGGCAGATCTGCTCACCGACACGATGACTACCGACCCGCTCTACCCCATAATACACGTGAAGGGTGAGGACATCGAGATAGCTTTCACGCATACCAACCAGTATGGCGAGGAGTATCACTCGTTCGTGAACGGACAGCACACCACACAAGGCGGCACCCATCAGAGCGCTTTCAAGGAGCATATAGCAAGAACCATCAAGGAGTTCTTCGGCAAGAACTACGAGTTCACCGACATACGCAACGGACTCGTGGCTGCCGTGGCGCTGAACGTAGAAGAACCTATGTTCGAGAGCCAGACAAAGATTAAGCTCGGTTCGCTTCAGATGGCGCCGGGCGGAGAAAGCATCAACAAGTACGTGGGCGACTTCGTGAAGCTCGAGGTAGACAACTACCTGCACATACACGCAGACGTTGCGGAGGTGATGCAGCAGAAGATAACCGAGAGCGAACGTGAGCGCAAGGCGATGGCTGGTGTCACCAAGCTGGCTCGCGAACGCGCCAAGAAGGCAAACCTCCACAACCGCAAGCTGCGCGACTGCCGCATCCACTATTCCGACGCGAAGAACGACCGCAAGGAAGAGTCTTCTATCTTCATCACCGAGGGCGACTCAGCCAGCGGATCTATCACAAAGAGTCGCGATGTGAACACTCAGGCGGTGTTCTCGCTGCGCGGCAAGCCGCTCAACTCGTACGGCTTGACAAAGAAGGTGGTGTACGAGAACGAAGAGTTCAACCTCCTGCAGGCTGCGCTCGACATTGAGGACGGACTCGATACGCTCAGATATAATAAGGTGATAGTGGCAACCGATGCCGATGTGGACGGTATGCACATACGCCTGCTCATCATCACGTTCTTCCTGCAGTTCTTCCCCGACCTTATCAAGAAAGGACACGTCTATGTGCTGCAGACTCCGCTGTTCCGCGTGCGCAACCGCCGCACCAAGATTAAGAACAAGAAGGTTGTGGCAGACGCCGACGCGCGTCTTACGGGCAAGGAGAAGAAGAGCGACTTCATAACCCGCTACTGCTACAGCGAGGACGAGCGCCAGCAGGCGATACGCGACCTCGGTCCCGACCCTGAGATAACACGATTCAAAGGTCTGGGCGAGATCTCGCCAGAAGAATTTGCCCATTTCATCGGTCCCGAGATGCGACTTGAGCAGGTTACGCTGCACAAGACCGACCAGGTGCAGAAGCTCCTCGAATACTACATGGGCAAGAACACCATGGAGCGGCAGAACTTCATCATCGACAACCTTGTTGTGGAGGAAGATCTGCCCGAGGAAGACATGGAATAACAAAACAATCAGATTATGAAACGTACCAATAATCACAAGCATAACGCATCGCACTCATTCTCGTTAAAGACGGGAGTGGGTGCGTTGGTTTTTCTTTTGCTGTGCGTAGCTACGTTCGCACAGCGCGTCAATCCGCTCAAGAAGCTCCAGATAGCAGAGCTCGCCATCAGCAATCTCTATGTCGATTCGGTAGACGACCAGAAGCTCGTAGAGGACGGCATACGCGGCATGCTTGAGAAGCTCGACCCCCACTCGTCGTACACTACGGCGAAGGAAACAAAGTCGCTTAACGAGCCTCTGCAGGGATCGTTCGACGGCATCGGCGTGCAGTTCAACATGATTTCCGACACGCTGCTCATCATCCAGCCCGTACGCAAAGGCCCGTCAGAGAAAGTTGGCATCATTGCCGGCGACCGTATCATCACCGTCAACGACACAACCATATCTGGCGTGAAGATGGAGCGTTCGGAGATAATGCGCCGCCTGCGCGGTCCGCGCTCGTCGAAGGTGAAGCTCGGCGTGAAGCGTCGCGGCGTGCCCGACCTGCTCACGTTCACCGTAACGCGCGCCAAGATACCCGTACACACGCTCGACGCCTACTATATGATACGTCCGCACGTGGGCTACGTTCGCATCGGTTCGTTCGGTGCAACCACATACGGCGAGTTCATGACTGCAGTCGACTCGCTGCAGAAAGCCGGCATGCGCGACCTTATCCTCGACCTTCAGGACAACGGCGGCGGCTACTTGCAGTCGGCTGTGCGCATCGTTGAGGAGTTCTTGCAGAAGGGCGACCTCGTGGTGTATACCGAGGGACGCGCCCAGAAGCGCCAGGAGTACAACGCTGGTGGCGGTGGACGCCTTGAGAAGGGCAAGGTATGCGTGCTCATCAACGAGTATTCGGCGTCGGCAGCCGAGATCGTCACCGGCGCCATCCAAGACCAGGACCGCGGAACCGTGATAGGCCGCCGCTCGTTCGGCAAGGGTTTGGTGCAGCGTCCTATCGAGTTCGACGACGGTTCGATGATACGTCTCACCGTAGCCCACTACTATACGCCCTCGGGCCGCTGCATACAGAAGCCATACGAGAAGGGCGAGAAGGAAGACTACGCGCAGGATATAGAGAAGCGCTTCAAGCACGGTGAACTCTACTCTGCCGACTCGATACACTTCAACGACTCGCTGCGCTGCTACACTCTGCGCAAGCACCGTACGGTGTATGGCGGCGGAGGCATTATGCCCGACGTGTTCGTGCCGCTCGACACCACACAGTACACAGCGTTCCACCGCCAGCTCGTAGCCCGCTCGCTCGTTATCAACACAACGCTGCGATACGTTGAGGACCACCGCGACGAGTTGAAGGCAAAGTACGCGAAGTTCGACGACTACATGAAGCGTTTCGAGGTGCCGCAGGCGATGGTAGACACGCTCTTCGCCGAAGCCGAGCGCCAGAAGGTGAAGCCTCGCGACGACGCCGAGCGCAAGCGCACGCTCCCCATGCTGCGTCTGCAACTGAAGGCGCTCATAGCCCGCGACATCTGGGATATGAACGAATACTTCCGCCTGATGAACGAGCAGAACCACATCGTGAGCAAGGCGGTAGAAGTGATTACGGGCAAGTAAAAACGGTTGGCTTAAAAGCTACTAAAAGTCGTCTTTATTTCTTTAGAAGTGTTGACAGACATTAAATATTAAGGCAAATGGAAAACTTTTGTAATAAAAAAGTTTTCGCATTTGCCTTTTTTGTATATCTTTGCGCCTAACGACAAGGCTTTTAACGGCTTTGCAACCAAACTGTAATAGTAGTAGTCATTGAAACTGCAACATCAGTTGTAATGAAATAGTAACAACATATATAATAATTAGGAGATGAAAAAATCAATGTTCAAGAGCAGCATTGTGACAATGCTTTGCGTTTTATGTAGTCTTTCAGCCAGTGCGGAAGGAAAGTTCGTATTGTTCAAGTACGGCAATTTCGACACATGGGTGACACGTCAGGTTCACGAGTCGGCTGTCATCGGCGGCAACACAAAGACACTCTACGAGATTGGACCAAACAGAGCCCTGAATGGCAACAACCCATACGTGAACCTCGGCGGATCGCCTTGGGGCACGAGCAACGTGATGGCTAAGGTTTCGGGCATCACGAAGACCAACAATTCGGTGTATCGCGACAACCGCGGATCGGGACATTGCGTCAAAATGACCACCCACATCGAGACCTGCAAGGTGCTTGGTCTTATTAATATTAAGGTGCTCGCCGCCGGCAGCATCTTCCTCGGCGACATGAAGGAGCCTATCACCGGCACCAAGGAAGGTCCGAAGGCGCTTAACTTCGGCATTCCGTTCACTCATCGTCCCAAGGCTCTGCGCTTCGACTACCGTGTGCATGTGCCGGGCAACGCCAACCGCATCCGTCAGACTGGTTTCTCTAAGGTGACCACTGTGCCTGGCAAGGACTACTGCGTGGCTCTTCTGCTTCTGCAGCGTCGCCACGAGGATGCGCATGGCAACATCACCGCGCAGCGCGTGGGCACCGTAGTGGTAAAGTACGGCAAGTCGACCAACGGATGGGTTGAGGACGCCACCTACGAGATTCACTACGGCAACATCACCGGCAAGTCGTTCTACGACGCTTCGATGATGGGTCTGCGTTCTACCGACTACGCTCGCAACTCCAAGGGCAAGAGCGTGCTGGTGAAGGAGACCGGCTGGGCTGATGCCGACGCCACACCGACGCACATCGTGCTGCAGTTCTCGTCGAGCCACGGCGGTGCTTACGTAGGCACCGTGGGCAACACCTTCTGGGTAGACAACGTAGGACTGGTGTATTAAGATGGTGAGGTGTTGAGATGGTGAGGTGTTGAGATATCCGAGCCTTCTTAAGCCAAGAATACTATTTAATTATTAATAAAAAACAAGGTTATGCGCCCCTTAAAAGCGATTCTTTTCTTACTCTTTACGATTGCTCTGCAGCCCGCTCGGGCTACAGAGCCGTTCTGTTTTGACACTACCGCAGTAGCTGCGGCGCCTGCCGCAGACGTGCCTTTGGCTGCCGACAGCGCGAGCGTGGCAAAGCCGAAGAAGAGCCTCTTCAACCGCTTCCTTGCCTACTTCAACGACGCCAACAAGGAGAAGAAGAACAAGCGTTTCGACTTCAGCGTGATAGGCGGACCCCACTACAGCTCCGACACCAAGTTCGGCATCGGACTCGTGGCTGCCGGTCTCTACCGTTCAGACCCTGCCGACTCGCTCTCGGCTCCGAGCAACGTGTCGCTCTTCGGCGACGTCTCTACCGTGGGCTTCTACATGCTCGGCGTGCGCGGCACACATAAGTTCCCGCGCGACACCCACCGCCTCAACTACACGGTCTATTTCTACTCCTTCCCGTGCTACATCTGGGGATGGGGCTACGACATGGGCAACCAGAATGCCAACAAGAGCAAGATGAAGCGCTGGCAGGCGCAGTTCAAAGCCGACTGGCTGATACGCACCACCGACAACCTCTTCATCGGTCCGACCGTCGACTTCGACTATGTGCGCGGCACTAAGTTCGACCGCAAGGAGCTGCTTGGCGGCGAACGCCCCGAGACGCTCAACTTCGGTGCGGGCGTGACTGCCATCTACGACACGCGCGACAACCTCACGGCGCCGAAGCGAGGCATGTACATCCAGTTCATGCAGCTGATGCGCCCGAAGTTCATCGGCAACAAGTACAACTCCTACACCACCGACTTCCGCATCGACGGCTACACGCATCTGTGGCGCGGCGCCACGCTCGCTGCCGACTTCCGCACGCAGCTCAACTTCGGCGATGTGGAGTGGTCGATGCTCGCGCAGCTCGGCGACAGCTACTCGATGCGCGGCTACTACCAGGGCCGCTACCGCGACAACCATAAGATGGAGGCGCAGGTGGAGCTGCGACAGCATGTGTGGAAGCGCAACGGCGTGGTGGCGTGGGTAGGCGCCGGCACCATCTTCCCGAAGTTCAGCAAGATAGAGTGGAAGCACATACTGCCGAACATGGGCGTGGGCTACCGCTGGGAGTTCAAGAAGAATGTCAACGTGCGACTCGACTACGGCTTCGGTAAGTCGGGACAGCACAGCTTTATATTCAATATCAACGAAGCGTTTTGATATTTAGTTGAGAGTTCCCTCAGTTGAGAGTTGAGAATTGAGAGTTGAGAGTTATGATATGTACTACAGCTTGCGCCTTCTTGAGATTCTCAAGGTAATCATAACTCTCAACTCTCAACTCTAAATTCTCAACTAAAAAAACTCTCAACTAAACCCAACCTCTTTATTTAAAGTATATTCTTATGAAAAAGATATTAGGTCTCCTTACCTCTCCCCGTTTCCTTTTCTTCTACATCGTGCTCTCGCTCGCTGTCCCCAACGTGGCGCTCTGCTTCACCGAGCACATGCCCGTGCTGGCTTGCGTAGCCAACGTCGTGCTGCCCGTATCGCTCTACGCGCTGCTGATGACGCTCTCCAAGAAGACGGGACGCCAGGTGTGGTTCCTCTTCCTCATCGTCTTCTTCGCAGCCTTCCAGATAGTGCTGCTCTACCTCTTCGGTCGCGGCGTGATAGCCGTCGACATGTTCCTCAACCTCGTCACCACCAACCCCGGCGAGGCGATGGAGTTGCTCAACAACCTCGTGCCCGCCGTGGCTACCGTGTTCATCCTCTACCTGCCGCTGCTCGTGCTCGCCGCAATGTCGTGGGCACGCCACCGCACCGAGGACGTAGCGTTCCTCAAGCGTGTGCGCCGCTACTCATGGTGCGGTATGGCTGCGGGCGCCGTGCTTATAGCGCTGTGCTACGCGGCTTATCCTAAGGACAGCGACTTCGACTATCGTGCCGAGGATCATGTCTATCCAGCCAACATCTTCTACAACCTCTACCTCGCCTGCCGCGAGAGCGGACGTGTAGCCGACTACCGCAAGGATGTAGCCTCTTTCCGCTTCAATGCCCGTTCGGCTCACGACGCCGACTCTGCCGAGGTGTATGTGCTCGTGATAGGCGAGACGGCACGCGCCGACAACTTCCAGCTCTACGGCTACGAGCGCGAGACCAATCCGCTGCTCTCAAAGACCGACGGACTCAGCGTGTTCCGCCATGTGCTCTCGCAGTCGAACACCACGCACAAGAGTGTGCCGATGCTGCTCGCTGCGGCTTCTGCCGAGAACCACGCACGTCTGTACCGCGAAAAAAGCCTCATCACGGCGTTCCGCGAGGCAGGCTTCCACACCTCTTTCATCTCCAACCAGCAGCCCAACCACTCGTTCATCGACTTCTTCGGCGATGAGGCCGACGACTTCGTGTTCATCCGCTCGGCTGTTAGCGTCATCACTGGCGACGTGACGGCGCAGACCAGCGACGAGCGTCTGCTGCCTTACGTGAAGAACATCCTCGCCAAGAAGCGCAAGAAGGAGCTGATAGTGCTGCATACGTACGGCTCGCACTTCAACTACCGCGACCGCTATCCGCAGAGTCACGCCAAGTTCCTGCCCGACACGCCGACGGAGGCTGAGCCGAAGAACCGTGCGCAGCTCATCAACGCCTACGACAACACCATCTGTCAGACCGACTTCGTGCTGCACAGCATCATCACGATGCTCGGCAAGAGTGGGGCGCAGGCGGCAATGCTCTACACGTCCGACCACGGCGAGAACATCTTCGACGACTATCGCAAGCGCTTCCTCCACGCTTCGCCCACGCCGGCGTCGCACGGCATACATGTGCCGCTCCTTGTCTGGACCTCGGCTTCCTACCGTGCGGAGTATCCTGCTGTTGTCGCAGCGCTCAACGCCAACCGCGAGAAGGATGTGCAGTCGAGCGCGTCTGTCTTCCCGACGATGCTCTCCATCGCAGGCATCAGTGCGTCGTGCGTCGCCGATGTGATGCCGCTCTCGCTCGCCAATCCTACATACCGCTGCGGCGCTCGCCGCTACCTCAACGACCACAACCGTTCCGTAACGCTGAAGCAAGCCGGCTTCGCCGACATCGACTTCGAGCAGCTGAAGAAGTGGGGCGTGGGGTTGTAGGATAGCTCCAAGGGGGGCATAGCTATCCGTAGCGGCGGTATACTGCCGCCGCAGCAAGCAAGCGGATTAAACGGATGCTAATGTAGGAGGGTACGGCATTCTTGCCGTACCCACGCAGCCTTCTGTATTATTATTCTCCCACAGAACACGCCGAATTCACAGAACTTTCTGCTGCTATGTTCTCCCACGGATATCACAGATGCACACAGATGGCTATGGTGCGATGAATTGAAAGCGGATTAATCGGATTTTCTTGCTGTGGAATTTTAACAGCGGATTAAACTGATTAAACGGATTCGATGGGTGCGTTGAATAAACAAGCGGATTAAACTCTAAGTTTGACATAACGCGGATGCTATTTTCAGGGGGTGCACTTGTCTCCGCTCAGCTTTGCCGCTTGCCAGAGCAAGAAGTGTACTAACCGAGCAAGAAGTGCACCAATCAGGCAAATGAATGCCGTCTGCTTTGTTGGTGCAGCTGAGACAGCTGCACCCCCTGGAGGTTAGTGGCTGCGTGGGTATGGCATCCCTGCCATACCCACGCAGCCAGAATAATACTCCCACAGAATTCACGGAATTCACAGAGCAGACTGGCAAAGAATATTCTCCCACAGATTTCACAGATTTACACAGATATTTACTCCCACAGAATTCACGGAACACACAGAACATTTTGCTTACATCTGTGTAAATCCGTGAAATCTGTGGGAGTTTCTTCTCAACAATAAACTTCCTGACGTCGTCAATGCGTCACCCAAATTAAGATTTGTTGCCAGATAGGTCGAAAAGTGGTTTGA
>OMCT01000653.1_pt1 | contig 25331 bp, 18 predicted proteins | sample 1674301 | NCBI WGS metagenome assembly OMCT01 (sample SAMEA103958158, study PRJEB25191) | human gut metagenome
CCGCGTATATATACTTTATAAAAATGCCTGCCAACCCCGACAACCCGTCAAGATTCGTCTTTTTCTCCTCCCTGAAGGGCCGTTTTTCTTGTCTTTCAAAACGTCCTTGCGTTCAATTCAAAACGCACTTGCGTTTAAGGTCAAACGTCCTTGCGTTTCAAGTCAAACGCACTTGCGTTTTAGATTGAACGCACTTGCGTTTTTGGAACATACGAATCTACACTCATATTTTTTACTTTTCTCCGCTTTTATTATGGCATAATGTTTTTATCTTTGTCGAACTTAAGAACCTGGATAGTAATAGTAAATAATGTTTTATAAACTGATTAAAAAGAAATGTGACGAATGGATGACCTCCTCAGATTGTACCATTCGCGAACTAATTCAATATATTTATGCGCAAAATAAAATGCGTGATGCCCAAATTGAAGCAATTAAAATCTATTTGTTTTTAAAGATTGTTTGTGGCAACAGACCTTTGTGGAAATTGTTCTCGGAAGGATGTTTTAACAGTTTGGATTTCAATACGATGGAACTGACTGTGGAAGCACGGAGCATTCTTACCACCAACAAAGCGGCAGCCGCGTTATTGGAATATGCCTTGTTGAAGGATAAAAATGGGAACCAGTTGGCGCCTGAATTAGAAAAAGTCATTAAATCGCAAAGTGGACGCATCAATTATGAGGATACCTTTAAAAAGATATTCTATGGTGTAAACTATACCGACTATCTTTTCAGTCTTCCTATGGGAGCTGGAAAAACTTACTTGATGGCCGCTTTTATTTATCTGGACTTATATTTTGCGCTGAACGAACCTGATAATCAAGCTTTTGCCCATAATTTCATGGTATTGGCTCCTTCTGGGTTAAAGTCGTCCATCATTCCAAGTTTAAGGAATATTCAGGAATTCGATCCCACTTGGATAATTCCTGAACCTACGGCTTCTAATCTGAAAAGAATGATTAAGTTTGAGGTTCTTGACGAACAGAAGTCTGCCCAAAAAAGTAACTTGGTAAGAAATCCCAATGCCCAAAAGATAAACAACTACCAGCCTTTGGAGGATTTGATGGGATTGGTAGCTATAACCAATGCGGAAAAAGTCATTTTGGATCGTGTCGGAGAAAATGAGAATGAGACTTTATTCAGTCAGGAGGAAACTGTCAGAATCCGAATAGCCAATGAATTACGTGATATTATAGGGCGCATTCCTCACTTGGCAGTGTTTATAGACGAAGTACACCATGCAGCCGATGGAGAAATAAAACTCCGCCAGGTGGTTGAAGAATGGACTGAGAAACATTCTTTTTGTGACGTATTGGGCTTTTCAGGTACTCCCTATCTTGAAAAAGCGGAAAGCGTGACATTGGCCGATTCTTTTGTAATAAAAAATACTGACCTTTCGAATGTGGTTTATTACTATCCTTTGATAAAAGGTGTAGGTAACTTCCTTAAAGTACCCGAAGTGAAATATGCCGATAATGACATGGAAACCATAGTAAAAAACGGCGTAAAGGAATTTTTAGATAACTATCTTCATACCGTTTATGCTAATGATGCTTGTGCTAAGTTGGCTATATATTGCGGGAAGATAGAAACACTTGAGGAGCTGATTTATCCGCTTGTTACTCGTATGGCTTCAGACTATGGTTTAAACCCAACAGAGGCGATTTTGAAATACCATGGTGGAAACAAGGTCTATCCGCAGCCCGAAGGCGCGGAGACGGAGTTTGCTTCGCTCGACACTGATTTTTCAAAAATCCGTATTGTGCTGCTGGTTCAGATAGGTAAGGAAGGGTGGGATTGTAAAAGCCTGACGGGGGTTATCCTGCCACAAAAGGGAGTGTGTCCTACTAACATGGTGTTGCAAACCAGTTGTCGTTGCTTGCGCCAAGTCATAAAGAATGCCGACGAAACAGCTTTGATATGGCTGAATAAATTCAATGCCGACACACTGAACAAACAGTTGAAGCAACAACAGAACATTTCTTTACAGGAATTCAATAAAGGCAAGCATCAAAAGACTATTCAGATAGAACGTTTCTCCAGAATGGACAGGCTGAAAGTCCCGCCTATTGATTTCTATCAGTTGAAAGTGTCTTATCAGACGCTGATTACAGAGGAACATCCCAATACCTCCCAAAAGCTGGCCGACGAAAGTATCTTCACCGGGGCAGATGTTACTTTGATTCACAAGCAGGACTTAGCTGGAAAAAACTTGGGTCACTATCTGGCCGAAACCGAAATGGGTGAATACATTTCTTTCCGTCAATGGTTGTATCAGATTGTGAAAGAGAGTTTTCGTACGCTGGCATTGGAAAATCTGAAGGAGCACGAAGCCATTCTCAGGAAGATTTTTGAGCGTATCACCTTGAAAGATGAAATGGGCAATACACGATATGATAACCGGTACGACCACGACAGTATCCGTTCGCTTATCCGCAGGGCTTTTGTTCCCAAACGTGATTTCTCGGTCAAGGAGGAGATTGTTCCCTGCGAAGCCAGCCTGTTGCAGATTGAGCGACTTGTTTCGCCTGTTTCTGTACAAGACGACAAACCATTTTTTCCATCCCAAGAAGATGTCAAAACGATTGTCGATTGGGACGCCAATGCACAGAACAAGGTTTTGTCGCCTGAAGAACTGGCATTGATAGAGAAGATGAAAAAGATGGGATATCCGATGCCCGAACCGACCGACCCATATCCTGAACGCGGACAGACCTATCATTATCTGCCTTATCGTTTCGATAGCGGATTGGAGCGTGAATTCTTCAAAGATTCTGTTTTGCCCATTTTGAAAAGTTATCAGTCACAGTTGGAAATCTATTTCAACGGCGACGACACGCTCACCGACTTTAAAATAGACTGCTATAAACAGACGGGCAGAGAGTGGAGGTATATCGGCAAGTATGTGCCCGACTTTTTGCTGTTGAAGCGCAATGAGGATGGTTCCATTCATCGAATCATCATTATTGAGACGAAGGGGGAAGGATTTGCGGCCAAGTTTGCTGATCGCCGGCAATTTATGGAAACAGAGTTTATCCGTAAGAACAACGAGTGTTTCGGCTATGAACGTTTCCGCTTCCTGTATCTGGAAGATACCCTTACTAAAGAAGAAAGAGAGAAAAAGACAATAAAGGCAATCAAGGATTTTTTCAACATTTAAAACAACGATATATATGGCAATCAAATACATACCCTATTTCCCCAATACATTGGAAGGCCAGGCCGTGCTCGACAATTTTGTACGCACCAAGCGCATCCTCCGCTATCGCGACAACGACCGTGTGGAAGAACGCATCCAGCAGGGCATGCCTCTCTACGAAACCGAGTTGCAGGAACGTGTAGGCAGAAACCAGAACGGAAATCTCGTGCTTCGTGGCGAATGCCTTTCGGCTTGTGCCTACCTGAAAGACAAAGGTATCACGGTGGACTTGGTTTATATTGACCCTCCCTTTGCCAGCGGTGCCGATTATGCCAAAAAGGTGTATCTTCGTCGCAATCCCAAAGTGGCCGAAGCTATTCGTCAGGCTGAAAGCGAACTGGATATCGAGGAGCTGCGTTCGTTTGAGGAAAAGATGTATGGTGACATTTGGAACAAGGAAAGTTACCTCAACTGGATGTACGAGAATCTGATGGCTATCAAGTCGGTAATGAGCGATACGGCAAGCATCTATGTGCATTTGGATTATCATATTGGGCATTATGTAAAAATATTGATGGATGAGGTGTTTGGAGAGGATAACTTTAGAAATGAAATTGTATGGAAACGTTCTACTGCCCATAATGATAGTACAGGTTATGCAAATTTGCATGATTGTATATTCTATTATAGCAAAAGTTCCGATTTATATTTTGATATACCAATGGTGCCCTACACACAAGAGTATATTGATAGATACTATAATAAAACAGATGAAAATGGCCGTAAATATCTAGATCGAGATTTATCTGCTAAAGGCTTAAAGGGATCAGGCTATTCTTACTCATGGAATGGTAAAGAAGGTTATTGGCGTTGTCCTATTTCGACCATGCAAAAAATGGAAAGAGAGGGACGTTTATATTATACTTCAAATGGAACTCCTAGATATAAACAATATCTTGATGAAATGGAAGGGGTTCCTGCTCAAGATTTATGGACAGACATTTATGCAGTCAATTCTCAAGCTGATGAGCGTGTAGATTATGCAACTCAAAAACCGGAAGCTCTTCTCGAACGTATCATTAAAGCCAGCAGTAACAAAGGAATGGTAGTCGCCGATTTCTTTGGGGGTAGTGGCGTTACAGCGACCGTTGCAAACAGATTGGGACGTAAGTTCATTCATACGGATATAAACATCAACAGCATCCAGACGACGCGCGACCGTCTTCTAGCAGCCAAAGCCGAATTCGATATTAGGGAGATAAAAGATGGCGTTTCGTTGTATCGTAATCCTGTGCAGACCATGGAGCGCCTGAAGAAACTGATACCAGGTCTGAGAAACGAGGATGCCTTGGACAAGTTTTGGGAAGGCAGTATTGTAGATACCAAATACGGCATGACGCCCGTCTATCTCCCAAATCTGATGGATGGCAGCACCCGCGTGTTGGACAAGCCTTTGATGAATCGCATCATCCGTGAAGCCATGCCCGACTTGCCGGACAATACGAAGCGGGTCATCGTCTATTACATTGACATAGACAATCGCGAAGAGATTGAACGTTTCATCCGTGAGCAGGGAAATCCGCTTGTCACGATAGAACTTCGCGACTTGAAACAGGTACTCGACAATGTGGTAGTCGAAGACTTGGCCGAATGGGAAGTTTCCGAAGAGTCAAACGGATTATTCAGTGGCTGGAAAGTGGAAATCAAGCAGTTTCAAAGTGACCGTGTGCGGCAGAAGATTTACGAAATAAACCAGAAAAACCAGTTGCAGGTGCTTCAACAAAAAGCCAAAGGTAAAGAAAAGACTTTCACGCCTATCCTTGTTAGCGACGAAGGGTTGGAAACCATCGAATGGATAAGTCTGGATTGTACTACGGCTGAAAGGAGCGCGCCCTGGCATAGCGACAGCGAAATTAAAATCGACAAGTTAGGCTATGTCATCAAGAACGGAACCAAAACAACAGACTATTGGGATGCGTGCATTCGTTGTGACCATAAGCCTTTGCGGATGAAAATTCGCAATATCTGTGGGGATGAGACCGTTATTTCTCTTTAAATTCCAGTTCCAACTGAACAGGTCCAGAACTGATGTGCTCATTCATTCCATTTTCTTCTTTCGGGTTGGATACCGACAAGCCTAACAAGCGGATGGGATGCTGACTGTAGTCCACTCCTTTCAGCAGCCGTTTGGCCAGTGGAAGAATGTCGTCCAGGCGTTGGAGTGGCCGTTCCACACTCACACTGCGGGTGATTTGGGAGAAGTCGTCGAACTTTACTTTCAGCGTGAGGGTATTCCCTTTAAAATCTTTGGCTTTCAGTCGGTCGGTGAGTTCGCGTGCCACGTGATACAACTCTATGATGAGTGACATTTCTGCCGAAAGGTCTTTTTCCAATGTATGTTCACAGCCGATAGACTTACGGATGCGTACAGCTTCTACCGGACGGTCGTCCATACCACGGGCAAAGTTGAAATAAATCAATCCGTTTTTCCCGAACTGCCGTTGCAGCATTTCCAACGAGCATTTACGCAGGGTCTCTCCGTTATAAATACCTAAGGTATGCATCTTTTTGGCCGTAATGGGGCCCACTCCCCAGAAAGCTTCAATAGGCAACCGGCGAATAAACTCATCGGCCTGGTCGGGGTGAATGGTGCAAAGTCCGTCAGGCTTTCGGTAATCGGAGGCGATTTTAGCTAAGAATTTATTGTAGGATACACCGGCTGAGGCCACTAAATGAAGTTCCTGGCGGATACGTTGCTTAATTTCTTTGGCTATATCCACCGCCAATGGAATTCCTTTCTTGTTTTCCGTGACATCCAGAAACGCTTCGTCCAGCGAGATAGGCTCGATGAGGTCGGCATAGTCGTGAAAGATTTCATGTATCTGTGCAGACACACTTTTGTAAACCTCCATCCGCCCCTCCACGAAAATCAGTTGCGGACACAGTTTTTTCGCTTTTTGTGAAGACATGGCCGAACGTACGCCAAATTTACGGGCTTCATAGCTGGCGGCAGCTACCACTCCTCGTTTCTCTGCATGCCCCACGGCGATGGGCTTTCCGCGTAGTTCCGGGTGGTCGCGCTGTTCGACCGACGCATAGAAAGCGTCCATATCAATGTGGATAATTTTTCGTTCGGTGTGCATGAATGAGTGGATAGCTTTTCTGCAAAAAAACAAAACATTCTTGGGATATCCTAAAAATCATTTATATTTTTGCTGTTTGTAAAATGGTTTTGATGACTTTTTTGACAGCAAAAAATAAAGAAATATGATGAAAGATGAGATTAAGAAAGCCTGCGAGGTATTGCAGAAGGGAGGAGTGATTCTTTACCCGACGGATACCGTGTGGGGAATAGGATGTGATGCGACGAATGAAGAGGCGGTGAAACGCGTTTTTGAAATAAAGCAGCGGGCTGACAGCAAGGCGATGCTGGTGCTGGTAGACAGTCCGGTGAAGGTGGATTTTTATGTACAGGATGTGCCTTCCGTAGCATGGGACTTGATTGAAATGACTACGAAACCGTTGACTATTATTTACGATGGAGCGAGAAATCTGGCTCCGAATCTGATTGCAGCCGACGGCAGTGTAGGTATTCGTGTCACCTCGGAAGAGTTTTCCAAACAGCTTTGTTTCCGCTTCCGCAAAGCCATTGTATCTACGTCTGCCAATATCAGCGGACAGCCTGCACCGGCCGTGTTCAGTGAAATCACGGAAGAAATCAAGCAGGCGGTGGATTATGTGGTGGATTATCGTCGGGAAGAAACCGGTCACCCCAAACCGTCCAGCATTGTCAAATTAGGCAAAGGGGGCGTGGTAAAAATTATTAGAGAATAAATTTTTTCTTTCATGAAAGTTGTAGACGAGAAGAACAGCTTGCTCCAGGGCTTTCTCCGTTGGAGGGAGAGACATATAAAGGACAAGCAGTTTGTATTGATTTTAAGCTTTTTAGTTGGAATCTGCACGGCGCTGGCCGCTTGTCTGTTGAAGTTCCTGGTAGAGTATATCAAGGAGTTCCTGACAGAAAACTTTGATTCTACAGGAGTAAACTGGTTGTACTTGGTGTATCCGGTGGTAGGTATTTTCCTGACCGGACTGTTCATTCGAAAAGTGGTGCGTGACGACATCAGTCATGGTGTGACCAAAATTCTGTATGCCATTTCGCGTAAGCAAAGCCGTATCAAGCGGCATAATGTATGGTCTTCCGTTTTTGCTTCGGCCATTACCATCGGTTGTGGTGGGTCGGTCGGTGCCGAAGCGCCGATTGTGCTGACCGGTTCTGCCATTGGTTCGAATTTGGGCAGTATTTTCCGTATGGACCACAAGACGCTGATGTTGCTGGTGGGATGTGGAGCTGCCGGGGCGGTTTCGGGTATCTTCAAGGCACCGATTGCCGGTGTGGTCTTTACGCTGGAGGTACTGATGATTGACCTGACCATGGCTTCTTTGCTTCCCTTGCTGATTACCAGTGTGACGGCAGCTTCTGTTTCTTATCTGCTCACAGGTACGGAAGCCATGTTCCAGTTTCACCTGGATTATCCGTTCTCTTTGGAACGTATTCCATACGCCATTGCATTGGGCATTTTCTGTGGACTGGTGGCCTGGTATTTTACCCGTTCCATGAACTGGATTGAGAATATTTTCCGCCGTTACAACAGTCCGTATGTGAAGTTCCTGATTGGAGGAGCCATGCTGAGTATATTGATTTTCCTGTTCCCGCCGTTGTATGGTGAAGGTTATGATACCATTTCCCTGTTGCTCAACGGACGGTCGAATGCCGAATGGGACACGGTAATGAACAACTCTCTTTTCTACGGAAACTCACAGCTGTTGGTGGTGTATTTGCTGTTGATTATCTTGTTTAAGGTCTTCGCCTCGAGTGCGACCAACGGTGGTGGCGGTTGCGGTGGTATTTTTGCACCGAGCTTGTTTCTGGGATGTATTGCCGGCTTTGTGTTCTCCTATGTGTGCAATGAGTTCCAGTTGGGAGGTACATACATTCCGGAAAAAAACTTTGCCCTGATGGGAATGGCGGGACTGATGTCGGGCGTCATGCATGCCCCTTTGACCGGAGTCTTCCTGATAGCCGAGCTGACTGGTGGATACGGTTTGTTCCTGCCGCTGATGATTGTGTCGGTCTGCGCGTACCTTACCATTATCGTGTTCGAACCGCACAGTATCTATTCCATGCGTCTGGCGAAGAGTGGAGAATTGATTACGCATCATAAAGATAAGGCAGCCTTGACCATGATGAGCATGGAAACTGTCATTGAAACAGATTTCCAGGTGGTTCGTCCGGATATGGATTTGGCGGAGATGGTGAAGGCTATTTCGAAATCCGGCCGTAATCTGTTCCCGGTGGTAGATGTACGCAATGAATTGATTGGACTGGTAATACTGAACGACATTCGTAACATTATGTTCCGTCAGGAATTGTATCACAAATACCGGGTAGAGAATTTTATGGTCACCCCTAAGGCCTGCATTATTACGACAGATTCCATGGAAGACGTGATGGATAAGTTTGATAAGACGGGCTCCTGGAACTTGCCGGTGGTAGACGAAGACAACAAGTACATCGGTTTTGTATCCAAATCGCGCATCCTTTCTACTTATCGTCAGGTGATGGTGGATTTTTCAGCAGAATAAACAACGAAAAGAAATATGGAGAAGAAAGATTTACGAATTGTATATATGGGTACTCCTGAATTTGCCGTAGAGAGTTTGAAGCGGCTGGTGGAAGGAGGCTATCAGGTGGTGGGAGTCATCACCATGCCCGACAAGCCGATGGGACGGCATGGCAGCGTGCTTCAGCCGAGCCCGGTGAAACAATATGCCGTGTCGCAAGGATTGAAGGTGCTTCAGCCGGAAAAACTGAAGGATGAGAATTTCCTGGCTGAGCTGAGAGACTTGAAAGCAGATTTGCAGATTGTGGTCGCTTTCCGTATGTTGCCGGAGGTGGTATGGAACATGCCGCGCCTGGGTACATTCAATCTGCATGCCTCTTTGCTTCCGCAGTATCGTGGCGCAGCCCCTATCAACTGGGCGGTAATCAATGGCGAAACTGAAACAGGTATTACCACTTTCTTCCTGAAGCATGAGATTGATACGGGCGAGATTATCGACCAGGTTCGTGTGCCCATTGCGGATACGGATAATGTGGAGATTGTGTACGACAAGCTGATGCACTTAGGCGGAGACTTGGTGGTGAAGACAGTGGATGCCATTTTGGAAGGAAATGTGAAGACCATTCCACAGGAGCAGCTGGCTGCTGCTACGGAACTTCGTCCGGCTCCTAAAATCTTCAAGGAAACTTGTCGTATAGACTGGCAGGCTGGAGTGAAAAAGGTATACGATTTTGTACGTGGTCTTTCTCCATATCCTGCTGCATGGACAGAATTGCATCAGGGCGATGCCGCTCCGCTGGCATTGAAGATTTTTGAAACGGAGAAAGTCTTTGTCGCACATAATCTGAAACCGGGCAGCATTGTAACCGATAAGAAGACGTATTTTCAGATTGCTTCTACCGACGGGTTTGTCAAAGTACTGTCTTTGCAGCTGGCGGGTAAGAAACGAATGGAGGTAGCTGACTTCCTTCGCGGGTATCGCCATGTGGAAGATTCTTTCGTAGAGTAAAAAATTTGCAATATTATTTTGGGAGGGTGACGGTAGAGCATATCGTCGCCCTTTTTTGTTAAAAACATTTTAATGAGGATTTTTATTAGGAAAAGGTGCAGTATTTTTGTGCATTCATCATTTACTAACAAAAGCACGATAAGCTGGATATGACAGAAGAAGAATTGGCGTCGAAATGCAAGCTGGCAGATAATCAGGCTCGCAAGGAGTTGTACGAGCTGTATGGCGGTTCGCTGATGGCCATTTGTCTTCGTTATACAGGAGATCGGGAGGCTGCAGAGGACGTGCTGCATGACGGGTTTGTCCGGATTTTTCAATCCATCGGACAGTTTACTTATCAGGGCGTCGGTTCTTTGAAGGCATGGCTTTCGCGTGTGATGGTGAATGAGGCGTTAGGGTATTTACGGAAGCGCAATCAGCTGGCTCAACAGGAAGTGTTGATGGAGCAGTTGCCTGATGCGGAAGAAGATGAGAATGGGGTAGAGGATATTCCTCAAGCTGAACTGATGAAGATGATTGCAGAACTTCCTGATGGATATCGTACAGTATTCAATTTATACGTGTTTGAAGATAAGAGTCATAAGGAAATAGCCCAGCTGCTGGGAATAACAGAGCATACTTCTTCTTCTCAGTTTTATCGGGCAAAGACCTTATTGGCTAAGAGAATAAATGAATATAGAAAGAAATTATAGGTAATGAAGAGCGAGAAAGAATGGATTAATAACTTACGTAACCGGATGGAGGACTATTCCGAGCCTCTTCCTGAAGGTCTTTGGGACGAGTTGTCCAAGGAACTGGAAGAGCCGAAGACTCCAAAGGTGATTCCGATATGGAGACGGTGGCAGGCAGCTGCGGCAGTGCTGGTCTTGCTGGTGTCTTCCCTGACGTACTGGTTCTGGTCTTCTCCAGAAGCGGACTTCCGTAATCAGGAACTGGCTGTAGAGGTGGAGGATACTCCTTTGCCTGCGCAAACTCCGTCTTTAGATGAGCAAGTGGCTGAAGTAAAGCATGCTGAATCTTTCCAGAAAGAACCTGTGGCTCTTTTGGCCAATGTTTCTTCTAAGAGATCTGCCGGAGAAGTGCCGGAAGAAATAGTAGAGGTAGCTCCTGCTTCAGTAGCATTGGCTGAACAGGAAGCACCAATAGAGTCGGTTGAAGAAGAAAAGGCTGTAAAGCAGCAGGAGGTTAGCCGGTCTGCAGAAAGAAGCCGCCAGGTGAAAAAGAGCCGGGCAGCTGACCGGGAACGGATGGAACGCAATGCGATGGCACTGAAAAAGAAGTCGGATAGAACTTCCGGTTTTTCTGTGGGAGTAGGTGCTGGAAATACGCCTTACAGTTCTTTGAATACATTTGACGGAATGGGAAGTTTTGTGGCCCGTTCGGCTTATTTTACTTCTCCTGATTTGAATGCTTCTCCGATAAATAATAATGGGCTGGCTTATAGTCAGGTGTTGCTGGAAAACGCCATACAGGCTCCTCAAACGACGGTAAAGCATCATATTCCTGTTACGGTAGGATTGACGGTAGCCTGGCAGTTTCATGAAGACTGGGCACTGGAAACAGGACTGAACTATACATTGCTTTCTTCTGATATTCATTCCGGCTCTAAATCGTATGTGGAGGAAACGCAGAAATTGCATTATATAGGTATTCCGCTTAAGCTGCATCGTTCCATCTGGAAAAATAACTGGCTTTCAGTGTATGCATCGGCTGGAGGAGTAATGGAAAAATGTGTATCCGGAAAATTGGAAACCATCACGGTGACAAATGGAGGAGAGCGTACGTCGGAAAATACATCGTTGGATGTGAATCCGCTTCAGTGGTCTGTAACCGCTGCTGCCGGAGCACAGGTGAACTTTACCTCACGTCTTGGATTGTATGTGGAACCGGGAGTTGCTTATTATTTTGATGACCATAGCGGCGTGGAGACGATACGAAAAGAACACCCGTTCAATTTTAATCTGCAGTTAGGCTTACGCTTTAATGTGAGCAAATAATCTTTTATAGTTGATTTATGAGAAAAGATGCTTATCTTTGTTGAAAAGAATCTTAACTAAAACAGATCAATGGAAAAAATTATGGTAGCTCCTTCCTTGCTCTCTGCAAATTTTGCTGATTTAAGGAGTGACTTGGAAAAAATAAATCAAAGCGAGGCTGACTGGTTGCACCTGGACATTATGGACGGGGTGTTTGTTCCCAATATTTCTTTTGGCTTTCCTGTATTAAAATATGTGGCAGAACTTAGTCAGAAACCGCTGGATGTGCATCTGATGATTGTACAGCCGGAGAAATTTATTCAGGAAGTGAAGAAGTTAGGAGCCATGATGATGAATGTGCACTATGAGGCATGCCCTCATTTGCATCGCGTCATTCAGCAGATTAAGGAAGCGGGTATGAAGGCGGGAGTTACGTTGAATCCGGCTACACCGGTCTCCGTATTGGAGGATATTATCACAGAGGTAGATATGGTGTTGCTTATGAGTGTGAACCCGGGATTCGGTGGTCAGAAATTTATTCCTAATACATTTAAAAAGATTGAGCAACTTCGTGAAATGATAACCCGTAGTGGGGCTTCTGCCCTTATTGAAGTGGACGGAGGTGTCAATCCGGAAAATGCTCCTTTGCTGCAACGTGCCGGAGCAGATGTGCTGGTGGCTGGCAGTTCTGTTTTTAAGGCGCCGGATATGATAAAAGCTATTCAGGAGTTGAAATATGTGGAGTAAGTATTGGGAGCTTTACAATCTTTGATAGCGTACCCTTTGTTCCGGTTGACTATTTGTCTGGCAACCGGAATTTTTTTATTCGACACGTTGTGGCCGGAAAATCTTTCATGGCAATATGGGGCTGCAATATGGCTGTTTTTTGCCGGTATTTGCGGAGGAGTATTCTGGCTTTCCCGTTGGCGGTGGAGATGGCTTTTCGGTGGAGTGGCTGGAGGGGCTTTTTTCTTGTGGGGAGGAATATCGGTACTTCATCAAAGGGAAACGGTGCAATATAGCTGGGATGGAGAACCAGCTATATATAAAGGTATAGTGGAAAGTGTGCCGGAAGTCAGAGGGAAGACACTTCGGGCGGAAGTGCGTGTGGAGATGCAGCGGTTGTCGGGTGACAAATGGAAAAGGGTAGACCGGAATATCCTTTTGTCGTGGATGCCGGACTCCCTGTCAAGTCCTTTAGCTTGTGGTGACAGTGTTTGTTTCTATGCAAAAGTTTCACGTCCTTTTTCTGAAAAGGAATTGACCGGATTTGATTATGGGGATTATCTTTTGCGAAAAGGTATTAGCGGAACGGCTCTGGCTTATGCCGGGAACTGGCGCTGTACGGGAAAACCTCATTCGTTGTCTTTCATGCAGCGGGCAAAGGTGTGTCAGCAAAAGGTGGTAGATGTATATCAAAGTTGGGGGTTAGAGGAAGATGTACAGGCTGTGGTGTCGGCATTGACAATCGGAGAGAAAAGTGAGTTGACTCCTGAATTGAAAGCGGTGTACAGCGCGGCAGGTGCCAGTCACGTACTGGCGTTGTCGGGATTGCATGTGGGGATTTTTTCATGTATTCTTTTGTGGCTATTTTATCCGTTGACTTATCTGAAGCACGGGCGCAAAATGCTGGCTCTGCTGGTTGTCTGCTTGTTGTGGGGCTTTGCTTTTATTTCCGGATTAAGCTCGTCGGTGGTGCGTGCAGTGGTGATGTATAGTCTATACACCCTTGCCTCATTCTGTCTGGAAGAACGTTTTTCGGGTATGCACTCCCTGGTATTGGCTGCTTTCCTGATGCTGGTGTATAATCCATTCTTTCTTTTTGATATAAGTTTTCAGTTGTCCTTTGCTGCCGTCTTTTCCATTCTGGCGTTTTATCCCTTGTTCTCGCGTAGCTTATGTATCAAAAATCGTGTATTGCGTTATGTATGGAATACCCTCAGTCTGTCTATGTCGGCTCAGCTAGGTACGTTGCCTTTCATTCTGCATTACTTTGGAAGTTTCCCGACCTATTTTCTGCTGGCTAATTTGGTTGTAGTTATATTGGCTGGTGTAATACTGGTGCTGACGTTTGCTGCGTTATGTTTGGCTTCCGTCCCTATAGTGGGAAATACGGTGATTACTTTGTTGGAATGGGCTACTTTGATCTTGAATGAATCCATGCAGGGAGTACAGCAACTGGCCGGTTCTCAGATTACTTCCGTCTATTTATCATCTCCTCAAGCCTGTCTGCTGGCTGGAGTGATTATTTGCCTTTATCTTTGCTGGGCATCCGGAATACACCGCAAGGCTTCTGACTGGATTCGTTTATTGACGGTTTGTAATCTGTTTGTGGCGGTATCTTGTGTGGAATATGCAGGAGAAGCTCCGGAGCATTTGTATTTCTTCCGTTCGGAAGTCTACACCCGTAAGAAAGACTGTGTCTCCACCCATCGTTCTGAAACGGGGTTGTTGTGTATTCGAAATATGCATATTGCAGTGTTGAATGATGCTCGCTGGAGAACGTATGAGTCTTCATCGCGTTTTCCTTTGGAGTATGCATATATTTGTAAGGGATTTAAAGGGAGCCTTTCGCAGCTGGACAAACTGTTTGCCATTCGACAAGTAATTTTGGACAGCTCACTGAATGATGCTTTCCGTGAAAAGCTTATAAGGGAATGTCAATTACTTAAAATATCTTATACAGACCTTTCTGTTCAAGGTTCTTATTCCGTTGTGCTGTAGTTTATAAAAATAAATTTGTACTTTTGCTCCTTTCAAAAGTGTAAGTTTAAGAAAAAGAATATGTTGTCAAAAGTAATTCTTCAGGCCCATATTGATAAAGTTGAGACCTATTTTGACCGGGCTGATAAAGTGGTGATTGTGACCCATGTTTCTCCTGATGGAGATGCGCTGGGTTCTTCGTTGGGCTTGTATCATTTTTTGTCTGTACATGGCAAAACCGTGAATGTGATTGTACCTAATGCATTTCCTGACTTTTTGCGGTGGATGCCTGGAGCAAAAGATATTATTCGTTATGATAAATACGCTGAGTTTGCCGATAAGCTGATTGCTGAGGCGGATGTAATCTGTTGTCTTGATTTTAACGCATTGTCGCGTATTGACCGGATGGCAGATGCAGTAAGAGATGCACAGGGAAGAAAGGTGATGATTGACCACCATCTGAATCCGGAACCTTTTTGTCGGGTGACTATTTCACATCCGGAAATCTCTTCTACTTCAGAGTTGATTTTCAGACTGATATGTCGTCTGGGATGTTTTGATGACATTACTTTGGAAGGTGCAGAATGTATCTATACCGGAATGATGACGGATACAGGAGGCTTTACTTATAACTCCAATAATCGTGAGATTTATTTCATTATCAGCGAACTGCTTTCCAAGGGCATTGATAAAGATGATATTTATCGTAAAGTTTTCAATACGTATTCAGAAGGACGTCTTCGCCTGATGGGGTATGTACTTTATGAAAAAATGCAGGTATATCCTCAGTTCCGTGCAGCTTTAATCTGTCTTTCAAAGGAAGAACAGGGCAAATTCCGTTATGTAAAAGGAGATACGGAAGGCTTTGTAAACATTCCTCTTCAGATGAAGGGAATTTGTTTTTCGGTATTCTTGCGTGAAGATACCGAGAAGGATATGATTAAGGTTTCGCTTCGTTCGGTAGGAGCATTCCCCTGTAATCAGGTAGCCGCTGAATTCTTCAATGGAGGTGGGCATTTGAATGCTTCCGGTGGAGAGTTTTACGGTACGATGGATGAGGCTGTAGACTTGTTTAAGCAGGCTTTGGTGAAATATGAGAGCTTGTTATTGAAAAATTAGTGAGAAATTTTTATTCTTGAACAATATTAGACATAATTGGACAAAATAGGAAGGATGTTTTTGAGACATTTTACTACATTTGCCCGTGTAAACATGCTTATTAAGATGAAAAAGAACTATTTGTTGTGGGCTGTAACTGCCCTGATAATGTTGGCACTGCAGAGTTGTAATAACGGAAAGACCTACGCTGAAATGAAAGAAGAGGAGGCAGATGCTATTAATAAGTACATTTTGGAAAATGATATAAAGGTGATTTCTGAAGCAGATTTTGCTGCGCAGGATTCCACTACGAAAGAAAATGAATATGTGCTGCTGGATGAAAGCGGAGTGTATATGCATGTGGATAATCGTGGACCAGGTGAAGAAGTGTTGGGAAATGGAACGTATGATATGGTTGCACGTTTTGTAGAAATAGCACTTCAGACACGCAGTGACTTAGGTATGACGGCAGGAGATACATTGCTGGCTAATTTTCACGTGTCCAATCCTTCGTATACGATTAAAGGAGAAGATTTTAAACTGACCATTAGTGGTGAGTCGTATTCTGCTTCATTTACCCGCAGTGATTCTTATAGCATGTATGGCATGTATGGAACAGTAGCCGTTCCTTCTGGTTGGTTGATTCCATTGCGTTACTTGAAACCAGGAAAAACGACTGATTCTGGAGAAATTGCACGTGTGAAACTGATTGTGCCGCATAGTGAAGGTACTTCTTCGGCCACTCAGTCTGTGTATCCATGTTTTTATGAACTGACTTATGTAAAACTGTGATAACCTAAAAACCTAAATAATTAAAACCTTTATTTATGACACTTATTAAATCTATTTCCGGTATTCGTGGCACCATAGGCGGCCATGCCGGCGAAGGATTGAATCCTTTGGACATCGTGAAATTCACTTCAGCGTATGCTACATTGATTCGTAAGACTACGACCAATAAATCAAATAAGATTGTAGTGGGCCGTGATGCACGTATCTCTGGTGAAATGGTGAAAAATGTGGTTTGCGGAACGTTGATGGGAATGGGATTCGATGTAGTAAATATCGGGTTGGCTTCTACTCCGACTACAGAACTTGCTGTAACTATGGAAGGAGCATGCGGTGGTATTATTTTGACTGCCAGCCATAATCCGAGACAATGGAATGCATTGAAGTTGTTGAATGAACATGGTGAATTCCTGAATGCGGCAGAAGGTAATGAGGTATTGCGTATTGCTGCTGCAGAAGAATTTGAATTTGCAGACATCGAACATATCGGTAAGTACCGTGAAGACAATACATACAACCAGAAACATATTGACAGCGTGTTGGCGTTGAAACTGGTAGACGTAGAAGCTATCCGTAAGGCTAATTTCCGCGTGGCAATTGATTGCGTAAACTCTGTTGGTGGTGTGGTATTGCCTCAATTGTTGGAGCAGTTGGGCGTACAGCATGTGGAAAAATTGTATTGCGAACCGACTGGCGACTTCCAGCATAATCCGGAACCTTTGGAAAAGAACTTGGGTGACATCATGGGCCTGATGAAGAAAGGAACTTGTGATGTAGCCTTTGTGGTAGACCCTGACGTAGACCGTCTGGCTATTATCTGTGAGAACGGAGCTATGTATGGCGAAGAATATACACTGGTTACAGTAGCAGATTATGTATTGAAGCATACTCCGGGCAATACAGTTTCTAACCTGAGTTCAACTCGTGCACTGCGTGATGTAACTCGTAAATACGGTATGGAATACAATGCATCTGCAGTGGGTGAAGTAAATGTAGTAACCAAGATGAAAGCTACTAATGCGGTTATCGGTGGTGAAGGTAATGGTGGAGTGATTTATCCGGAATCTCACTACGGACGTGATGCATTGGTAGGTATTGCTTTGTTCTTGAGTCATCTGGCACACGAAGGTAAGAAAGTAAGTGAATTGCGTGCTACTTATCCTAATTATTTCATTGCGAAGAATCGTATTGACCTGACTCCGGAAACAGATGTAGATGCCATCTTGGCGAAGGTAAAAGAACTTTACAAGAATGAAGAAATCAATGACATCGACGGTGTGAAGATTGATTTCCCTGATAAGTGGGTTCACCTGCGTAAGAGTAACACAGAACCGATTATTCGTGTGTATTCAGAAGCTTCTACAATGGAAGCTGCTGATGAAATCGGTAAGCAGATTATGGACATTGTATACAGTCTGGCTAAATAAGAAGAGCGTTAGCACATTCTTTTGAAAATAAAATGAATTCCGGAATGAAATAAAGCGGTTAGCTGGTTTTCATTCCGGAATTTTTTTGTGAATGTGTGATAGAGAAAATGTGTGTAGGGGTTATTCCTTTTCAGATTCTTCTGAAGAAATGGGAGCTAATTCTGAATGTAATGCCGATTCTTTTTGTGGTGAACCAATAGGGGACGAGTTTTCTTCTGACGAGAAACCAGCATGGAATAATGCGTAAAAGAAGGGCAGAATAACTTTTTGAGTTTCCATAATGCGTTGTTTTTAGGGGTTTGTAATGAAAACGCCAAAATGTGAATATCCCCCTATTGAGGAAGTGTTAAATAATCTAATCGTCTACCCATAACAGGTCGCTCATGATTCCATCGGAGATGAATATCCCTTTTTCTGTGAGTTTCATGATGTGATTATCGAGTGTCAGGAATCCTTGTTTCAGATGGGGAGAAGCCATGCGCATGCAGTAATCAAATAAGGTTTCTCCAAATGTTTCTTTCAGTATATGGGTGGGGATGCCGTAAGTAGTGCGCAGGCGGGTAATGATAAAGTCATTATAGCGCGTATACAGATCAAGCTCTTCCTTTTCCTGATAAGGCGTTCCTTTTTGAATACCTTGTATATACTGAGAAAGGGAAGCTACGTTCCATTGTCTGGAAATTCCGTCGTAGGAATGGGCAGAAGGACCGCAACCCAGGTATTTTTTGCCTGTCCAGTAACTGGAGTTGTGGCGTGAATGAAATCCCGGTCGGCAGAAATTGGATATTTCATAATGTTCATATCCGTTGCTCTTGAGGGTATGTATCAACTCCTTGAATAAGGAAACGCTTAAATCTTCATCCGTTTCTTCCACTTGATGTGCTTCTTTCAAGTTCCATAAAGGAGTACCTTCTTCATAAATCAGGTGATAGGCTGAAATATGCTCCGGACGCATCTGAAGGGCTGTTTGAAGGTCTTTTTGCCAATCTTCTAATGTTTCTCCGGGCAGCCCGTACATCAAATCGATACTGATATTCTGAAAACCAGCTTCTCGGCAATGTTGGTATGCTTGTTGAGCCTGAGCAGCCGTGTGCCGGCGGTGAAGCAGACGAAGAGTATCTTCCTTGAAGGTTTGTATACCCATGCTTAACCGGTTAAACGGGAGGGTACGCAGCATGGCTATGTATTGAGGTGTCAGGTCGTCGGGATTTGCTTCAATCGTAATTTCGGCTTTTGGGTTTATGGTATATATCTTATAGATGGTTTCGAAAAGTTGGATGAAATCTTTTTCTTCTAATTGTGAAGGCGTACCTCCACCAAAGTAGATGGTGTCAATAATTTCTCCATCCAGATAGTCTTTCCGCAGCTCAAGTTCTTTGGATAGAGCCTGTACGTATGTGCTTTTTTTATCATTTTCTGTCGTAGAAAAGAAGTCACAGTAAATGCAACGTCGTTTGCAAAAAGGGATATGAAGATAGATGCCAGCCATAATTAATCTACTGTAAGAAGTTGTTTTACGGGTGTAAAGATACGGATAATTTATGGGAGGAAAGAAGGAATGCAGATTTTGTATGTCTGAAAACATAGTTTAGTAACACGAAACTTTTTATTGTTTTTCTGAATTATAATCTCTAATTTGCGCTTCGTTAAAAAATAAGAGATATGAAAAGCATATCCTTTCGTTACTAAACTAAATCTTGAAATACCATGAAAGTATATCAGACAAACGAAATCAAGAACATTGCCCTTCTCGGTAATGATGGCTCAGGTAAAACCACTCTCACGGAAGCTTTGCTCTATGAGAGTGGTATTATAAAACGTCGCGGAAGAATTACTGCCAAGAATACGGTGAGTGATTATTTCCCGGTAGAGCAGGAATACGGATATTCGGTATTTTCTACTGTATATCATGTAGAATGGAACGGAAAGAAGTTGAATATTATCGACTGTCCGGGAAGTGATGACTTCGTGGGAGCTGCCATTACCGCATTGAATGTGACTGATACAGCCATTTTGTTATTGAACGGGCAATATGGTCCGGAAGTGGGTACACAGAATCACTTCCGTTATACTGAAAAACTGGGTAAGCCGGTGATTTTCCTGGTAAACCAGTTGGATAGTGAAAAATGTGATTTTGACCATGTGCTTGAACAGTTGAAAGAGAATTATGGTTCTAAAGTTGTTCCGGTTCAGTATCCGCTTAGTACAGGACCTGACTTCAATTCGTTGATTGATGTACTTTTAATGAAGAAATATTCTTGGGGACCGGACGGCGGTGCTCCAACCATTGAAGACATTCCGGCAGAAGAAATGGAAAAAGCGCAGGAATGGCATAAGACGCTGGTGGAAGCTGCGGCTGAACACGACGAGAGCCTGATGGAAAAATTCTTTGAATCTGAATCGCTGACAGAAGATGAAATGCGTGAAGGTATTCGTAAGGGATTGGCTGCCAGAGGTATGTTCCCGGTATTCTGTGTATGTGCAGGTAAGGACATGGGCGTGCGTCGCTTGATGGAATTCTTGGGCAATGTGGTACCGTTCGTGGATGAAATGCCGGTAGTTCACAATACACGTGGTGTTCCTGTTCCTCCCGATCCGAATGGTCCTACTTCACTTTACTTCTTTAAGACAGCTGTGGAACCTCATATCGGAGATGTACAGTACTTTAAAGTAATGAGTGGTGTGGTGCATGAAGGCGATGATTTGAGCAACGCAGACAGAGGTTCGAAAGAACGTATGGCGCAGCTTTATGTATGTGCAGGTGCCAACCGTGAAAAAGTAGACGAACTGCGTGCGGGAGATATTGGCTGTACAGTAAAATTGAAAGATGTGAAGACGGGCAATACCTTGAATGGTAAGGATTGTGAGAACCGATTCAATTTCATTAAATATCCGAATCCGAAGTATACGAGAGCTATCAAGCCGGTAAATGAAGCCGACACAGAAAAGATGATGGCGGTATTGAACCGTATGCGTGAAGAAGACCCGACTTGGATTGTTGAACAGTCTAAGGAATTGTGTCAGATTCTGGTACACGGTCAGGGAGAATTCCATCTGCGTACATTGAAATGGCGTCTGGAAAACAACGAAAAGTTGCAGATTCAGTTCTATGAACCTAAGATTCCATATCGTGAAACAATTACTAAGTCGGCTCGTGCAGACTATCGTCATAAGAAACAGTCGGGTGGTGCCGGACAGTTTGGTGAAGTTCACTTGATTGTAGAGCCTTATTATGAAGGCATGCCTGCTCCGGAAGTCTACAAGTTTAACGGTCAGGAGTATAAGATGAACGTGAAGGGTACGGAAGTAATCGACTTGGAATGGGGTGGTAAGCTCGTATTTGTTAACAGTGTGGTTGGTGGAGCAATTGATGCCCGTTTCATGCCGGCTATTTTGAAAGGTATCATGAGTCGTATGGAACAAGGACCGCTGACTGGTTCATACGCACGTGATGTACGTGTTATTGTGTACGACGGTAAGATGCACCCAGTAGATTCAAATGAAATTTCCTTCATGTTGGCTGGTCGCCATGCGTTTAGTGAAGCATTTAAGAATGCAGGCCCGAAGATTTTGGAACCGATTTATGATGTGGAAGTATTCGTTCCGAGTGATAAGTTGGGTGACGTGATGAGTGACATGCAAGGTCGTCGCGGTATGATTATGGGTATGACCAGTGAAAAGGGATATGAAAAGTTGAGTGCTAAGGTTCCATTGAAAGAAATGTCGAATTACTCTACAGCTTTGAGTTCATTGACTGGAGGCCGTGCTTCATTCATTATGAAATTTGCCAGCTATGAACTGGTTCCGACGGATGTACAGACCAAGCTGATGAAGGAATTTGAAGAGCAAGAAAAGGACGAAGCATAATATTAGTTGTGATTTTTATAGATAAAAAAGCCGTGTTTCTTAAAAAGCACGGCTTTTTTTGTTTAACTTAGCTTAAACAAAACCATCTATTTATTTGTTATTAATCTAAAATTCTATTATTTTTGTATTGTACAAGTGCTGAAAATGATAGATAGTGATGATTTTATCAGGTAAAATTTGATTTATGGTTAATATACGACAAAATCTTATTTAAAGCTTGTTAATCTGTTAGCGTCGTATTTGTCAGGTTGTTAAATTTGTCCGTATGAAAAAATCGACTATTTGGATATTAGGAGTTGTAATGGGACTGTCTTTCTTGAGCTTGCTTTATTTGCAGGTAAGCTATATTGAGGAGATGGTCAAAATGCGGCGTAGTCAGTTTGAAGAGAATGTAAACCGCAGTTTGGGAAAGGCTGTGCATAACCTGGAACTGGTTGAAACAAAAAAATATCTGGAGAAAGATGTGGCAGCGCAGGAACGTGCGGCACTGTTGTCCAGACAATACCAGGAAAAGAATGATGCAGGCGAGAATGTGGTAGAACATCATCAGTATACGATTACCGCACCTGACGGTTCTACTTACTCTACTTTTGAGTTGAAGACCATTATGAATCGGCCGTCGAATGTGCCGAAGGTGGTCATATCTACTGGAAGAACTATTCCACAAACATCACGTGCATTGCAGGAGATTCTGAAAGAACGTTATGTGTATCAGCGTGCATTGCTGGATGAGGTGGTGTACAATATTCTTTATACGGCAAGTGACAAGCCTCTGAAAGAAAGAGTCAACTTTAAACAGCTTGACCACTTCCTGAAAACAGAACTGTTTAATAATGGTATCGATATTCCTTATCATTTTTCGGTGACAGACCGGGATGGAAAAGAGGTGTACCGTTGTTCAGATTATGTGCATGACGATGAAAAAATCTATTCTCGTTTGCTCTTTGAAAAAGATCCTCCTGCCAAGATGGGCTTTGTGAATATTTTCTTCCCTACACTGGATAATTACATATTCAGTTCAGTGAAGTTTATGATTCCATCCATCATCTTTACGGTGGTGTTGCTGATTACGTTTATTTTCACGATTTACATTATTTTCCGTCAGAAACGCTTGACTGAAATTAAGAATGATTTCATCAACAACATGACGCATGAGTTTAAGACTCCGATTTCTACCATATCGTTGGCTGCCCAGATGTTGAATGATCCGGCAGTGGGCAAATCGCCTGTGATGTTTAAGCATATATCAGGAGTTATCAATGACGAAACGAAGCGTTTGCGTTTTCAGGTAGAAAAGGTATTGCAGATGTCTATGTTTGAACGGCAGAATGTGACACTCAAGAAAAAGGAAATTGACGCACATGAGTTGATTAATGGAGTGGTGAATACCTTCCGTTTGAAAGTAGAGAAAAACAATGGTACGCTGGAGGCAGAATTGAATGCACAGGATCCGGTAATTTTTGTGGATGAAATGCATTTCACCAATGTGGTATTCAACTTGCTGGATAATGCAGTGAAATATAAGAGTCCGGATCGTGATATTGCCTTGAAAATCCGTACATGGAATGAAAGCGGAAAATTGTGCATTTCAGTAGAAGATAACGGCCTTGGAATCAAAAAAGAGAATTTGAAAAAAATATTCGATAAGTTCTATCGGGTTCATACTGGAAACTTGCATGATGTGAAAGGTTTTGGACTTGGGTTGGCTTATGTAAAGAAGATAATCGCAGACCATAAAGGCTCTATCCGGGCGGAAAGCGAATTGAATGTAGGAACAAAATTTATAATTACTATACCATTATTTAAAGAAGAATAAGATATGGATGAAAAATTGCGTATTTTGCTGTGCGAAGATGATGAGAATCTTGGCATGCTTTTGAGAGAATATTTACAGGCAAAAGGTTACAATGCAGATCTTTTTCCAGATGGAGAAGTTGGATTCAAGGCTTTTCTGAAGAGTAAATATGATTTGGTGGTAACAGACGTAATGATGCCAAGAAAAGATGGTTTTACTTTGGCACAGGAAATCCGTCAGGCAAATGCGGAAGTTCCTATTATTTTCTTGACAGCTAAAACACTGAAAGAAGATATTCTGGAAGGATTCAAGATTGGTGCGGATGATTATATTACAAAGCCTTTCAGTATGGAAGAGCTGACATTCCGTATTGAAGCTATTTTGCGTCGTGTGCGTGGAAAACGTAACCGTGAAAGTACAGTGTACAAGATTGGTCGTTTTACTTTTGATACTCAGAAACAGATTCTGTCAATTGGTGACAAGCAGACTAAGTTGACTACGAAAGAATCTGAATTGCTGGGCTTGCTTTGTGCACATGCAAATGAAATTCTTCAGAGAGACTTTGCATTGAAAACTATCTGGATTGACGACAATTATTTCAATGCAAGAAGTATGGATGTGTATATCACAAAATTGCGTAAGCACCTGAAAGAAGACGATTCAATTGAGATTATCAATATTCACGGAAAGGGATATAAATTGATTACTCCGGAAGGTGAATAAAGAGGGAGATTCAGTAAATAGTATAAAATTAGCCAACTAATTCATACACAAAGTGTTGCGAATTAGTTGGCTTTTTTGTATCTTTAGGTATTCCCCCGAAAATAAGGTTTGGCAGCCAAAACGGGGGAAATACTCCGACTAAGATATGGCTAAGATACAAAATATTTCAGAAATTCACCCTACTTTGGGGTTTACAGAATTTGATGTTCTGGAAAAATACCGTAAGAGTTTTAATGAGAGTGAGCTTGGCAGGCTTCACTCAGTGTTTCCGTTTGATCGTATGGCAAAAGCCGCAGGCCTGTCGGAACAGCAACTGGGACGCAGGAACATCTTCAGTCCTTCGGCAAAGATTGCCCTCATGGTCCTGAAGGCGTATACCGGATTCTCCGACAGACAGCTGGTGGAACATCTGAACGGCAACATACACTATCAGATGTTCTGCGGAATCATGATAGACCCGTCCTTCCCCATAACCAACTACAAGATAATCAGCGCTATCCGTAATGAGATGGCATCCCGTCTTGACATTGAATCCCTCCAGGAAGTGCTGGCCTCACACTGGAAACCATATCTTGAGAACCTTCACGTGTGCATGACTGATGCCACATGCTATGAAAGTCACATGCGTTTTCCGACAGATATGAAACTCCTCTGGGAAAGCCTCGAATGGCTCTACAGGCATATCTGCAGGCATTGCGGGGAACTTGGCATAAGGCGTCCCCGCAACAAATACAGGAATGTGGCGGAGTCCTATCTTTCCTATTGCAAGAAAAGAAAAAGGAAGGCTTCAAGAACACGGATGCTCAAGCGTCGTATGATCAGACTTCTTGAAAAACTCCTCATACAGAGGGATGAAATTCACCGGGAGTACGGAGCCTCACTCCGGTATACCCGGGATTACCGGAGGCGTCTTTCCATCATCAGAAAGATTCTTGTACAGGAGAAGGAAATGTTTGAAGGACGGAAAGTCAGTGACCGCATCGTCAGCATTGACCGTCATTATGTACGTCCAATAGTAAGAGGAAAGGAAACAAAATCCGTTGAATTCGGTGCAAAGGTTAACAACATACAGATAGACGGTATATCGTTTATCGAACACCTCTCGTTCAAGGCTTTCAACGAGGGTATACGCCTGAAGGACTGCATCCGCATGCAGCAGAAGCTCATGAATGTGAGGG